>Ga0315287_10001239_pt1 | contig 23366 bp, 19 predicted proteins | sample YL17G11_0_MG_FD_205037 | JGI IMG/M metagenome (GOLD analysis project Ga0315287, IMG submission 205037) | Sediment microbial communities from Yellowstone Lake, YNP, Wyoming, USA - YL17G11_0 | ecosystem: Environmental > Aquatic > Freshwater > Lake > Sediment | place: USA: Wyoming | collected... | reverse complement strand
TTACATCGATCTGCACGCGAAAGGCGTCAGCCGTACGCACGCTGGTCAGGCCTTCGTTCTGCACCGTGCCACCCGCCGTATCGACCGACACGCCGCTGATCGGCGTCAGCGACTTGAAGCCGATGAACTCGAACGCGTTGGGCTCGGTCGCGAGCTCATCGTCGCCGAAGACCTGCGTCGACCCATCCTCGAAGATGACGGTCACCTCCTCGTCGGCATCGGCGTTGGTGAGCAGCTCCAAGCCCACGGCGTAGACCGGCGGATCGAACGAGAGGTCATAGTCGTCGTCGCCGTCTGCGACGATCGTCGGCTTGTAAGGCGTCGGGGCGATGTTGGAGAGCCCGCCGTTCCACTCGGGCCCGAGGAAGCAGAGGTAGCTCGCGCCGGGCGACGCAACGCTCGCTGTCGGCGAAGGAGCCGCGAACGGCAGGTCGATGCCAGGCACCGCGGCGGTGCAGCTATAGCCGACGTAGTCGGGGCCGAACGGCTGCTCCGGCAGCGCCGTCGCCGCGTCCGCCGGAAACATCAGCTGGTGGGCGCCGGTGGCGATCCTAAACGGCCTCGGTTCCAAGAAGATGGACGCCTGCTGTGCCGAAGCCCCCGGCACGAAGACCCCGGTTGCGGCCACGACCACCGCGGAGATCCCAAACGAAACCAGCGTGCGCAACATGCTGAGCCCTCCAGATGAAGTTCTATCTCACTGGAAATATTAGCAAAAAAGGTGGTGAAGCGAAACCAACACACGCGCCGACTACACGACGCAGCTGCTTTCCCCGCGTGGGTGTCGGATCCGCTCTCGCTAGAGCAGGCCGTGCGGCGCCTCACCGGCATGCCCGCAACCGTGCACGGGCTGCGTGACCGCGGCGACCGCGCGTTGGTCGTCGCGCATCAACAGGCGGACACCAATCTCCCCCTGTGCGCCAATCTCGAAGACGTTGGCGGGGCGGGGGCGACTGCGTTCGCGGCGCGAGCCGGGATGTTACCGGCTGCGGCGCTTGCCCCGTCGGCCCGCGACAACGACGAGAGCCGCGACCGCGATCAGCCACCCGCTCGCGACATCCGGCTCGGGAACCGCCGCGAACACATCCGGCGCGCTGTTCGTGTCATCGGGGACGAGATCTGAGGCGGCGGAGTCGAACACCATGAAGCGTCCGTCGGCGCTGATGCCGGTGAAGTCGCCTGACGTGCCGTTGCCGTTGGTGTCGGTCAGCGAAGTGCTGAGCAGGTAGAACGCCCCGTCGCCGGCGGGGTCGTAGAAGAATGCTTGCTGGTAGAGGGGGCTGGGCATGTTGCACTGAGCAATGATCTCGCCGCCATCGGAAACGCGCGGGTCCTCGCAACTGTTCGCGCCCGGGGGCAGCGGCATGTCGGTGGTGGTGCCGATCTGCCGATCGCGCAGGTAGATCCGGCTTCCGGACGGGTTCGCCACCAGGTTGCTCGAGAAGGACCGGAACACCACGTAGCGGCCGTTCGGCGAAATCGCGACCTCGTCGGATGAGCTGGTGCCAGCGACGCCGGCCGTGCTCTTGGAGACGAGGCTCGTCGTTCCCAACGTGCGATCGCGGACGAAGACGTCTCCCCCCGTGCCCGTGTTCGACCCGTCGATCGATACCGGCGTGTCCACCGCGAATGCGACGTAGCGGCCGTCACTCGAGATCGCGCTGGGCGAAAGTGCACGGCTGTAGCCGTTGATCTGCGCGCCGCCGTTGGCCACGCTGACCCGTTCCGGTTGGCCCGCGAAGAGAGTCGCCGCATCCGCAACGAAGATGTCGGGCGCCCCGTTGGTGTCGCCGTCGATCAGGTTGGACGCGTAGGAAAAGAACGCCACATAGCGGCCGTTCGCCGAGATGGAGGCGTTCTGTGAAGCGCCATTCGGCGCAGCCCCAAGCAGTCCTTTGCTCACCAGATAGGTCTGGAACGCGACCTCGCCCTGTCCGGCATCGAAGGCCTCGCTGTAGAAAATGTCCGCTTGCCCGGACGGCGTGCCGGCGGCCAGATCGTCCGCCAGCGACTCGAAAGCGAGCGCGATGCCGCCCTCGCTGATCGACGGAGCGTTGCTGTTACCGCTGCCCAGCACCGATGTGGCGAGTCGGTACTCGTCGGTCACCAGATCGTATCGATAGACATTCAGCGAGCCGTTGGACGGCTGACCGATGTTGTTGGAGGAGGATACGAACGCGATGTAGCGCCCGTCGGGCGAGATCGACGGATCCCGCGATCCCGCGTTGAACTGCTCTGCCGTGGTGGTCGTGGTCAAGCGGCCGAGCAGCCCGACCTGGGCATGCGCCATTGCCGGCAAGCAGACCAGTCCCAGCGCGAATCCCCAACGGATCGATGCGGCCTTCACAACTCGCCCCCCCCCTGCGTCCCTGTAGATCGGCTGTATAGCGGAAAGCCACGCGCCGTTGGCCAACGAGGCGGCGGGAGGTTTGCGGTGAAGAGGAAGCGATCTTGGTTGCGAAGATCGTCGCGGTGTTGAAGCAGGTCGAGCTGGGTCTGCCCGATCGCGAGGAAGCCCGCCGATCGCCGAAGGCCGCAACCACGCTGAGACTAGAGTGGAATGGGGTGAGCGAGGGGACTCGAACCCCCGACCTCCGGGACCACAAGGCGGTCGCAAGACAGAGAAAGCATCGTAACGGCGGGACGTTCGCGCTCGGGGCTCCAAGGCATGGCCCATTGTGGGTCCGCGTGGTGATGATTGGCCCCAGAGTGGCCCCAGTCTTCGGCCACCTACGAAGGATGACCTAGACGCTTCGCGCCGAGGTTGTCTCGGGCGACACGCGGGAGCCTGGCATCGCGCGATCCCTCTAGTTGGCCGGACGGCTGTTCGACTTCCTCCGTCCCAGAATGGACAGCTCGGCGGCGAGGTTCTCGGAGTCGCGCAGCGTTCGACGCTCTTCGGGCGTTCCCCACGGGAGCAACGCCCGCCATGCCGCGGTGTCGGCTGCGGGTCTCATGCTCGACATCGATACTGTCGACCGAGTAGCGCCGCCCAGGGGAACGGATCGGTGCCTTCGCGCGCCGCGGTTTCTCCCGCCTCCGCAGGAGGCAATCACTATGCGCTGGCTGCTCGTTCTCGTTGCTTCGGTGTTCGCACTCGACGCGCACGCGCAGCCGAGGTTCGTGCCGCTCGGCGGCAATTCCGGCATGACGGGACGCCTCACGGTGAACTACCGGAAGCCGAGAGTATAGTGATTACAAGCGGGGTTTTTCGTCCGATAGCGAGATCGATGACAACTCTCGGCTGAGCGCGAGACCAATGGAAACTGGATACGCAGAGAACTTCCTACGCGCCACGAGACCGAGGGATGCCCACCCGGCAAGTGTCATGGCGGCCCCGTCGGGCTCTGGCACGTAGCTGTGACCACTCAGGAATGTGATGGGCGTGGCGTTCGGCGTCAGTGAATCAAAGAAAAGCCTGCCTCTGACATCGGCCTTACCGTCCAGACGATCGCCACTCGACACGCTCGCCGACGCATCGACGATCATTGACCATCGGAATGTGTAGTTGCCAGGGGTCAAGACGACGTCGCGGACATAGATACTTGAGGGAAGCAGTTTGTAAATAAAGGCATTTGCCTCATCTAAGATAATGAATCCATACTGTCCCCAGGCCCCGGACGGCGAATTCTCTTGCAAAATGAAATCCACATTCGCCGTCCCGAGCGGGACACTTGTAGCGAGTTGAAAAAATGAACCGGAGATCGAGGACGTGATTCGCACTGCCTGGGTCGTGGTGACAGTAAATCCATCCATGTAGCCGATGGTCGCTCTGCTCCTGATCGACGCTCCATTGTAGTAGGGCGGGATCGGCGGATCCTCGTGCGCTTCCGCATGGGCCTTCAAATCACCGAAGGTGCCGCTTGCTTGCTCAAAGCCGGTCGCCCCAATCCCCGTTCCGACTGCCCCGACCGCGACACTCGAACCGCTGTACATGAGAGCAATCGGAGCCGCCGTCGTGTTCACAGGGGATCCATCGACACTATCCCCTCCCGACAACGCCTCACCGCAAACGGCAGGTCCATCCACGAATGGAATCGCGAACCATGTGATGCAGGGCGACACAGCCGCATGTGCACCCCTCGCGAGAAAGAGAAAGGCGACCAAGGCCACTCGACTAAACAGCTTATGCAGGGCAACCGCTTGATTCATATATGTTTATCCCGTCCGCTGTTGAGCATATGTGAGCGGAATCTCGTGGCGGCCCCGCCTTCGGCACAGGATGACCGCTGGATCGCCCGAATTGTCAGGATGGGGGATAGGCGTTCCAGCCCCATTTTTCCCACCGCCGGTGAGTATCGTTCTGACAATCCAGCTGATCCGCCAGTCATCCTGCGCCGAAGGCGGAGCGACTTCAAGCTTTCTCGCGCACCCGCGTCCGGCCGAACCGCCTGCGCCCACGGGGTAGCCATTCCGCGGACGAGCTTGTCCGCTGGCTCTCCCGCTCACCCAGGAATTGTCATAGACCCCGTTATCGGCAAGAAACCCGCTTGTACTGATGCTCCGCAGGCTTCCTAGGCCGCGCGTCGGCTGAGGCGACGTTGCGGCGCAGCGACCGCGCTTTTCTGACGCCTACGCACTCTTGAAAGCGCACTGGCCCGAGGTGAGAGCATTCGCGCTGGAGTTGCTGAAGCGCGATACACTCGAGCGAAGCGAAGAGCGGCCGCGCGCGCCGAGTCGGGCTCTCGCGACGCCTTCGCGACGCGCTCGCAACGCTCCACACGGAACGCTTCGAGCCGGGGCCCGATGCCTTCGTGGTCGGGGGCATCGAGCCGAGCAATTTCCAGCACCGCACGTGGCGGCGGGTCTTGAAGCGAGCAGACATCGGTCCGCGCACGATCAAAGACTTGCGCGACACGTTCGCGTCACAGCTTCTCTCCGCTGGCGTTCAGCTTGGGTACGTGTCGCAGCAGCTGGGCCACGCTGATGTGAGCGTGACCGCCCGACACTACGCACGGTGGTGCGGCGGCAATGCGTACCGCGAGCCGCTTTCACTCCTTGAAGACGAGATCCCGGCGGACTTCTTGGCGCGGTTCGCTCCCGCGGAGTGGCCCCACCCTTCGGGAACGCTTGGAACGCGCTCACGCCGAAGTGCCTGAACTTGCTTGGAATGAATGGGGTGAGCGAGGGGACTCGAACCCCCGACCTCCGGGACCACAACCCAGCGCTCTAACCAACTGAGCTACGCCCACCGCGGGCCGGGAAAGCTAAGGGGGGTGGCAGAGGGTGTCAATTCGGCCCGGCTCGTCGTGGGGCCGCGCGCGACTGCTAGTTTTCCGCGGCTCCCGCGCGCCCCGGTAGCTCAGTTGGATAGAGCAGCGGATTTCTAATCCGCGGGTCGGGGGTTCGAGTCCCTCCCGGGGCGCCACGGAAGGTGCAACGCACGCAGACAGCGCGAGCGGCGCTGCGCGCACGCGAACGCGACCTGCGCCGATGACGACACGCGTCGCGTCGAATGACGTGACGATCCCGCGCGCCGCACCGCCACCCCCTATCTTCGCCGCCGCGCATGGCGAAGCGATCCGATCCCGACCGCCGATTGCGAGCTGAAGTGCGGCTCGTCGGCGACGCGCTCGGACAGGTGATTCGCGAGCAGGAAGGCAAGCCGCTCTATGTGCTGGTCGAGCGCGTGCGACATGCCGCGATTGCATTGCAACGGCGCGGCGCGAGCGGCGACGAGCGCAAGCTGCGGCGCCTGGTCGCCGGGCTCGATCTCGATGAGCTGGTCGCGCTGGCGCGCGCATTCACGATCTTCTTCCAGCTGGTGAACGTCTGCGAGCAGCGTCATACCGCGGCCAGCCACGGTCCGAAGGAGCCGGGCTCAGCGTTCGATCTGATGCGTCGGCTGCGCGCACGCGGACTGCGCGCCGACGCCGTCGAGTCGGCTCTCACCGAGCTACGCACGACGGTAGTGCTGACCGCGCACCCGACCGAGGCGACGCGCTGGTCGGTTCACGAGACGCTCTCACGTGTCGGAGCAGTGCTGGCACGCAGGGCCAGCGACGGCTCGATTTCGCCGGCAGACGCGCTGGCGCGCGAAGTGACGACGCTGTGGCAGACGCAGCTCCAGCGATCGCGCGGGCCCACGCCGATCGACGAGGTGCTGCAAGCGATCCACACGCTGGAGACGGTCTTCTTCGACGCGGTGCCTGCCGTGCACCAGCGCCTCGACCGCGCGTTCGAAGCGGTCTACGGGCGCGCGCTCGCGGCGCCTGCGCGTCCGCTGCGGCTTGGTTCGTGGGTGGGCGGCGATCGCGATGGCAATCCGAACGTGACGCCCTGGGTAACGGACGATGCGCTGCGGCTCTACCGGCGCGGTGCGCTCAGCGCGTATTGGCGCGCGCTGCAACCCCTGGTGACGGAGTTGACCGCGTCGGATCAGGTGGCGCCGGTGACGACGGAGCTGCGCCAGAGTCTCGCGCGCGATCTCGCCGAAGGGCCGCGCATCCGCGAGCGCGTGGCGGGTCGCGAGGTGCACGAGGTCTATCGCCGCAAGCTCAATGCGATGGGCGTACGCCTCGAGCTGACGCTCGAAGAGACCGACGCGTACGAAGTGCCCGGTTCGCGCGGCGGTTATCCCGACGCGGAGGCGTTCGTCGCCGACCTCGATCTGCTGGACGCGAGCCTGCGCGCGAATCGCGGCGCACGGATCGCGGATGGCCCTCTCGCGACGCTGCGCGAGCAGGCCGCGACCTACGGCTTCCGGCTCGCCTGCATCGACGTGCGCGAACACCAGGCGCGCCATCGCGAAGCCGTCGGCGCGCTGCTGTGTCCCGTCGAAGGTCCCCTCGACACGCTGCCCGTCGATGCGCAGGAGCGCTTCCTCGAAGCGCTGTTCTTCTCCGAGGCGCCCGCCACGCGCGACGCCGACGCGCTGCCCGCAACGGCGCGCGAAGTGCTCGCGACGTTGCAAGTGCTGCGCGACGCCCGGCTTCGCTTCGATCGCGACGCGGTACGCGACGTGGTGATCTCGAACACCAGCAACCACGCCGACGTACTCGAGTTGTTGGCGCTGGCGCGGCAGGCGGGACTCGTACGGCGGCGGCCCGAAGGCGTCGGCTTCGAGAGCGACGTCGAGATCGTGCCGCTCTTCGAGACCGTCGCGGCGCTGGCCGGCGCGGACGACTCGATGGAGCGCCTGTACCGCTCGCGCGCGTACCGCGCGCAGCTGGCCGCGCGCGGCATGCACCAACAGATCATGCTCGGCTACTCGGACTCGACGAAGGACGGCGGCTACTTCGCCGCGAACTTCGCGCTGTGGCGTGCGCAGGTCGCGCTCAGCGCACAGGCCGACCGGCACGGCGTCGGGCTCGAGTTCTTTCACGGCCGCGGCGGCACGATCTCGCGCGGCGGCGGTCCGACGCATCGCGCGATCCTCGCGCAGCCGGTCGGCACCGTGCGCGGGCGTATCAAGATCACCGAACAGGGCGAGGTGATCGCGAGCAAGTACGGCACGGTTCCGTCGGCCGTGCATCATCTGGAGCAGCTCGTGACGGCGACGCTCGAAGCCACCGTCGCGCACCCGCTCCGGAATCGTCGCGCGCGGCCCGGCTGGATCGACGCGATGACGGAACTGGCACGGGAGTCGCGCCAAGCATACCGCGCGCTGGTGTATGAGACGCCCGGCTTCGCCGAGCTCTTTCGTGCCGTCACGCCGATCGAGGAGATCTCGCAGCTCCGCATCGGATCGCGCCCCGCACGGCGTGTCGGCGGCGGCGGGATCGGCGAGCTGCGCGCGATCCCCTGGAACTTTGCGTGGAACCAGAACCGCATCCTGCTGTCGAGCTGGTACGGCGCCGGGACCGGACTCGAAGCTGCGCTCGCGCGCCGAGGAGGCGGCGCGCGACTCCGGGCGATGTATCGCGGCTGGCCGTTCTTTCGCACCGTGATCGACAATCTGGAGCAGGTGCTCGCGAAGGTGGATCTGCGGATCGGCGCCAGCTACGCGGAACTGGCACGCAACCTGCCCGGCGCGAGCGACGTCGTCGCGCACGTCGCGCTGGAATTCGACGCCACGTTGCGCGGCGTGCTGGCCGTCGTGGGCGCGCGCAAGCTGCTCGCCGCCGATCCCGTCCTCGGCCGCTCGATCGAACGGCGCTCGCCGTACGTCGACGTGCTGTCGTACTTGCAGCTCGAGTTGTTGCAACGCAAGCGCGAGGGCCGCGTGCGCCCGCGCGAACGCGAGCGCGTCGACGCGGCGATCCAGCTGACGATCAGCGGCATCGCGGCCGGCCTGCGCAACACCGGCTAGGCCGCGGGGAGGACTACAGCACGCCCGGAATGATCGCCTTCCGCTCGCGCGGGTAGTCCGGGAACTTCTCGCGATACCAGCGGTGATGCGAGAGTGCGCGCGGCAGCAGGTTTGCGATCGTGAAGAACGCGAACGCGGCACCCGCAAAGGTCCAGGTGGCGAGCGCCCAGCCGCACCACTCGATGATTTCGCCCAGATAGTTGGGACACGAGACGAAGCGGAAGAAGCCGCCGCGCGGGATCTTGTAACCAGTCTCGCCGGGCTTGCGTAGGTTCCGCAGGATCGTGTCGGATTGCAGATTCACCGCCCAGCCGAACAGGAAGAGCGCGACGCCGATCGCGAAGCGCGGATCGGTAAACCACGACTCCACGTGGCGCAGTGCGCCGTGGGTGATCGCGTACGCATTGAGGCTCGCGTTGGTGACATTGAAGAGGATCGCGAGCGCGACGGTCGTCAGCGGCACGTGCCCCGCGCCGACGCGCATCCGCAGCGGGTAGACGAAGGTGCGCTGCAAGTAGTGCAGCTCCCACAAGAACAGGAGTACGAGCGGAACCGGGCGCAAGGCGTGTTCGCCGCGCAGGAATACGATCGCGAAGAGCAGCGGCGCGGGGAGTTCCTGGATCACCCACGCGAGGCGCGTCGGCAAACTCGGACCGAAACCGGGGCGTTCGTGGCGACCGTACGGCGCCGGCACGAAGAGCAGCGCCAGAAACGAAACCGCTCCCGCGCCGACGAGGGCTATGAGTCCGTAGAAGTACCAGCGATCCGGATCCATCGGGACGCAGATACTATGGCAACGCGGTGCCGGGCGTCAGGTGATTGCCGCGTCAGTTCATCTGAATAAGTTGACAACGAGATAAGTTGACGCCCGGCATGCTGAGCGGCACCTCAGCGGAGCGTGTAGTCGGCTAGATCTGGGGTCTTCGTCCAGCGCCAGTAGTCGACGAGGCGCCACGGCGAGGTGGTGGTGACGCGGCCCTTCGCGTTCTTGTACCAGCTCGTCATCCCCGGGTGCGACCACACCAGTTTTGCGTGCGCGGCGTCGAAGCGCGCGATGTAGTCGTCGCAGACGTCGGGCTTGCAGTCCATCGCGGCGCGGTTGCGGCCGAGCAGCTCGCGCAGACAGCCCATCGCGTAGCGGACCTGGCATTCCGAGTGGAAGATGATGCTGCCCGCATGCGCGAGGTTGGTGCCGGGACCGTAGAGACAGAACAAGTTCGGGAAGCCCGGCACGGTGATGCCGAGATACGCCTTCGGATCGTCGCCCCAGACGTCGCGGAGCACCGCGCCCTCGCGACCGATGACTTCGATCGGCCACAGGAAGCGGTTCGCGTGGAAGCCGGTCGCGAGCACGATCACGTCGGCGAGATGGCGTTCGCCGTTCTCGCACACGATCGCATCGGCGCCGATCGCGCGGATGCCGCCCGTCACCAACTCGACGTTCTCGCGCTGCAGCGCGGCGAGCCAGCTGCCGTTGTCCTGGAGCATGCGCTTGCCGAAGGGCGGATAGCTCGGCACCACCTTCGCGAGCAGTTCGGGATCATCGGGAATCTGCGAGCGCAGGTAGTTGGTGAAGATCGTGCGCAGCTGGTCGTTCGCGGCGCTGACCGAGCGCTCCGGGTGCGGCCACGCCGGATCGATGACCAGCGATGGCAGCAGGCCATCGGAGCCGGGCCAGAACAGCAGGAAGCGATACCAGCGCCCGTAGTACGGCACATGCTTCAGCAGCCACTTCTTGCCGTCGCTGACGTGCCGGTGGTAGTTCGCGTTCGGAACCATCCAGCACGGCGAGCGCTGGAACACGCTGAGCTTGCCGGCAACTTTCGCGACTTCGGGTACCAGCTGGAACGCGCTCGCACCGCTGCCGATCACCGCGACGCGCTTGCCATCGAGCGACACATCGTGACGCCACTGCGCCGAGTGGAACACCGGACCCGCGAACGCATCGAGTCCTGGGATCGCCGGCCGCTTCGGCCGATTGAGCTGACCGACGGCGCTGATCACCGCGTTCGCGACGAGCGTTTCCTCGGTGCCATCCCGGCCCCGCAGATGCACCGCCCACTGCGCGCGGCGCTCGTCCCAGCGCATGGCGACCACTTCGGTGCCAAAACGGATCTTCGCGCGCACACCGTGATCGGTCGCGCAGCGTTCGAAGTACGCGCGCAGCTCGGCGCGCTGTGCGAAGAACTCGGACCAGTCGTGGTTCGGCTCGAACGAGTAGCAATAGAAATGATTGGCGATGTCGACGCGGCAGCCCGGGTAGCTGTTCTCGAGCCAGGTCCCGCCGACGCCGTCGTTCTTCTCGACGACGCAATACGGGATGCCCGCCTCTTCGAGCCGGATCGCCGCGAGCAATCCCGACATGCCCGCGCCGATCACCACCACGCGGAATCCGCTGCGCGTCGCGGCCGGCACCTGCTCCCACGCGATGTCACGCGCGTCGCGGCCATCGAGCGCCATCTCTTCGAGCATCATCGGCACGTACTCGGCCGGCACCGGTTGACCCACCAGGAACGACATCATCTCGTGGATGATCTCGGGCGACGGCGGCGGCGGCAGCGTGCCGCCGCGATCGCGGTACGCACGCAGCGCAACGACCGCCTGCGCGCGCACCGCCGCCCTGTCCGCGTCCGAGAGGCTCCCCTGCACGTCGCCCAGAATCGCCGCGTGCGGGCGGATCGCACCGCGCAGGATGCTGAGGTCACCCGTCAGGTGCACGAGCGACATCAGTAGCGTCGGCACGCTTGCGCTCTCGAGCGCACGCGCGATCGTCGCGTCGTCAGCGGTGATCGGCTCATCGGCGGGCGGAAGGATGCGCGTCACGGCGAGCACCCTACCACGACTCACACGCGCCCCGCGCGACCCCGGTAAGCTCCGCGCATGCCGCCCGACCCGACGCCGCTGCGACGACGTGCGACCGCCGCGGTGACGATCGCCGCGGGTGTCGTGCTGACGGCGCTCGCGTACCCGCCGTACCGGGTCCCCGGCCTCGGTCTGGTGATGCTCGCGCCGATCGTGTTCGTGCTCGACGGCGCGACACCGCGGCGCGCGTTCGCGCTCGGGTGGCTGTACAGCGCGACGTTCGGCTTCTGGTTGGTGCGCTGGGTGATCTACGCACTCCTGGTCGAGTATCACGTCGCGGCGCTGCCCGCGTGGCTCTTCACGTCGATCGTGGTGTTCGGGCTCGCGCTGGTGCCGGCAAGCGCCGGCGCGATCTACGCCGCGCTGCGACCCCGACTGCTCGACGCCGCCGCGCCGCTCGCGTTCGCGGCGATCTGGACGCTCGGGGAGTGGGTGCGCGGCTCGCTGCTCGCGACGCCGTGGCTGCTCGCCGCGCAGACCGTCACGCGCTTTCCGGTCGCGATCCAGGTTGCGGATCTCGGCGGTCAGTATCTCGTGTCGTTCGTGCTGCTCGCGATCAGCGGGGGCGTCGGCATCGCGGCGCGGCGGCGCAGCGGCTTCGCGCTGCTGGCGCCGCTCGCGATCGCCGCGCTGTGGCTCGGCTACGGCGCGTTGCGACTCGCGATGCTGACGCCCGGCGACGCGCCGCGGCTGCGCATCGGGATCGTGCAGGCTTCCGTGCCGCAGGCCGAGCGCTTCCAGCCGGGCTCGGCGGCGCGCAACGTTGCGCGTCATGAAGCCGCGACGCGAAGCCTCGCGGCCAGCGCGCCGCTCGACCTGATCGTCTGGTCCGAAACGGCCGTCGACATCGACCTCGACCGGACGCCGAGCTTGCGCGCGCAGCTCGAGCGACTCGCGACCGAGATCAACGTGCCGATCGTCACCGGTGCGCCGCGCTCGACGGGCGCTCACCACAGCAATGCGGTCGTGCTGTTTGCGCCGCAGCGCGGCCTGGTCGAGTCGTACGACAAGCAGCAGCTCGTGCCGTTCTCGGAGTACGACCCGGAGTTCGGCGGCGCGCTCGCGAAGCTGATCGGTCCCGTCGTCGAAGGCGATCCGTACGTTGCGGGTACCGCAGCGACCGTCTTCCGGACGACCGCAATTCCGTTCTCGACACCAGTCTGTTTCGAGATCACCTACCCGGATCTGGTGCGGCGCTTCCGCGCGGCCGGCGCGCAGCTGCTGGTGAATCTCTCGAACGACGCGTGGTTCGGCCGCATCGGGTACCCCGAGATGCACTTCGACCACGCGATCTATCGCGCCGTCGAGACGCGCACGCCGGTCGTACGCGGCGCGAACACGGGCATTTCGGGCGTGATCGACGTGGCGGGACGCGTCCGCGCCGAGATCCCGGTATTCGAGGAAGGCACGCTGCGCGCGGATGTCGCGGCCGCGGGTGCGCCGCCGCTCTACGCGCGGACCGGCGACTGGCCGCTCGTCACAGCGCTGCTGCTGCTGCTCGCGGCGACGCTTCGATCGGGGCCGATGCGCAACCGGTGAGGAGGCTCTTCGCAGCGCGGACGGCTAAGCTAGCCGTGCTTTTGTGCGGTTCGGGCTCTGTTGGAGCGATCGGAGCCGCTCGGCGAACCCGAACCGCTCAATTTTTGGAGGCGCAACATGTTCGGACGGCGGCCCGACGCAACGCTGGTGCGCGATCTCTCCGCGGTGCGACGCTTCATGCCGTTCATCTCGCCACGGCGCAACGAATCGCTGGTCTACCTCGCGCAAACCTTCGACCCCGAACGGGCCCTTGCGTACCTGGAAGAGCTCAATGTCGGCCGGCCGCCCGAGCGACGCATCACGTTCTTCCATCTCGTGATGCACGGACTGACGCGCTTGTACCACGAACGTCCGCGGATGAATCGCTTCGTCGCGGGCGGACGCCTCTGGCAGCGCGACGGCATCTGGATCTCGTTCAGCGCGAAACGCGCGCTCGACGACGAGTCGCCCATCATCACCGTGAAACAACGCGTCGAGCCGACCCATTCGCTCCCCGAGATGGTGGACGCGATCCTCGAGAGGCTGAACTCGGGGCGCGCCGGCAACAAGACCACGTCGGACACCGAGGTCGACCTGCTGTTGCGGCTGCCGGTGCCGCTGATCCGCGCCGCGCTGTGGCTCGCGGATGCTGCCGATTCGCTGGGCCTGTTGCCGGCGGGGATGATCCACTCGGATCCGCTCTACGCGTCGGTCTTCGTCGCGAACCTCGGGTCGGTCGGGCTCGAGGCCGCCTATCACCATCTCTGGGAGCACGGCAACTGCTCGGGCTTCTGCGTGATCGGCCGCATCGCGCCCGACGCATCGGGACGCAATCAGGTGACGCTGAAGTACACCTTCGACGAGCGCATCGAAGACGGTCTCTACTGCGCACGCTCGCTCGAGAAGCTGCGCGAGCGGCTCGAAAACCCCGAGAAGAACTGACGACGATGGCGGCGCGGCGCGATCTCTACGAAGTGTTGGGCGTCGCGCGGGGCGCGGACGCCGACGCGATCCGAACGTCGTATCGCGCGCTCGCGCGAAAGTTTCATCCCGACCTGAACCAGGGTCGGCGCGAATCCGAGGAACGCTTCAAGGAAGTCTCCGAGGCGTACGCGGTGCTCTCGGATCCGGAGAAGCGCACGCTCTACGACGAGTTCGGCCCGGTCTCGCTCGATGCCAGCTTCAACGCCGACGCCGCGCGCGGATCCCGAAGGTTCGGCGGCGGCTTCGGACAGCCCGGCGCCGACGGCTTCGGCTTCAACATCGACGACGTGCTCGGCAGCGTGTTCGGCGCCCGCGGACGCGGTCGCCCCAGCGCCGCGTCGTTTCGTGGCGAAGATCTCGAGGTGACGCTCGAACTCGAGTTCCTCGAAGCCGCGCGCGGCGCGACGCGGCAGATCAACGTGATGCGGCCCGGCCCTGACGGTCGGCCGAACTCCGAGCGCGTCGCGGTGCGGATTCCGCCGGGCGTCGACGACGGCGGGCGCATCCGGATCCCCGGCAAAGGCGCCGAAAGCCGCGGCGGCGGCCCGGCCGGCGACCTGTTCGCGAAGATCCGCATTCGGCCGAACGCGATCTTCCGGCGCGACGGTCGCGATCTGCTGCTCGATCTACCGGTGACGGTGGGCGAGGCGACGCTCGGTGCGCGCGTCGAGATCCCGACGCTCGACGGCACCGCGACCGTGACGATTCCGCCCGGCAGCGATTCCGGGCGAAGGCTGCGACTGCGCGGCAAGGGCATCGCTGCTCCGAAGAGCGGCGCGCGCGGCGATCTCTACGTCACCGTGCAGATCCGCGTTCCGGTCGGCCTCGATGCCGATGCGCGCGCGAAGCTGCGAGAACTCGCCGCCTTCGACCCGCCCGCGATCCGCAAGGATCTGGAACGTGGCAAGGAGTGGGAATCGTGAGCGCGCGCGATCCGCACGCGACACCGGACGTCACCATCTACGGACCCGCGCAGGCGCCGTTCGTGGTGAAGGTGGGCCTCGCGCTGCGGATGAAGAAGCTCGCGTTCGAGATCGTGGAGCCCTCGGGCCTCGAGGATTTCCAGCGTTGGAATCCGGAGACGGGCCTTCTGCCGGTGATCGACGTGGACGGCACGCGCGTCGCCGACTCGTCGACAATCCTCGACTGGCTCGACGCGCATTTCCCCGAGCCGCCGCTGCTCGCGCGCGATCCACGCACGGCCCGCGCGCAGCGCGCACTCGAGCACTGGACCGGCGAGACCTTCTACTACTACTGGCTGCGCTGGCTGCGCGCGATCTTCGACTTGCCAGAGGTCGCGGAGCTGCCGAAGACCGGCACCAGCCCGATGATCGGCGAGCTGGCACGGCTCGGTGTCTTGTCGCGCGTGCGCGAAGCGATCGCCGAACGCTCCGGCGGCGTGGATCTCAGTCATCTCGACGCCGAGTTCGAGCGCCGCCTCGACGATCTGATCGGCTTCCTCGGCACACGGCCGTTCTTCCACGCGGATCGCCCGAGCCGCGCGGACCTCACGGTCGTCGCGTTCCTGCGCAGTCTCCAGACGGGGCACATCCCCGGCGGCCACCGGATGCTCGCCGCACGCCCGGCGCTCGGCGCGCTGATGGCGCGAATCGACGCCGAGATCGGCGCGTAGCAAGCCCCTCGGCCTCACCGGGAGGGCTGCTTGGTTGCGCTGAGCGAGCGAGCTTCGCCATGCTCGCCGCATGGAGCCGACCCCGCAGCCGACGCGACCGCCGCTGCGTCCCGACGACGGACGTCTGGTTCGTGGTCGCAAGAGTCGCGCACGCATCCTCGCCGCCGCGCGCGATCTGTTCCACGAGCATGGCTTCGACCGTGCGACACTGCGGGCGATCGCCGAGCGCGCCGGCATGGGCGCGAGTTCGATCTATCGCCACATCAACACCAAGGAAGAGCTGCTGATCGACGATCTCGCGGCGCGCCAGGAAGAGGCGTGGCGCCGCTTCCGGAGCAGCGATGACCGTGCAGCCGCGACGCGCGAGCGCGTGCTCGCGTTCTTCGCCGAGCAGCACCGCCTGCTGTCGGAGGACCCGGACTTCACGACGATTGCACTGCGCGCGCTGACGCATCCGGAAGCGCGCGTCGCGAAGCGGGTGCTCGCGCTGCACGACCGCACGATCGGCCTGCTCGCCGAGATCCTGCTCCGTGGCCGCGTGCGCGGCGATCTCGCGCGCGACGCCGACGTGCTGCTCGGCGCCCGTGCGCTGTTCCACGCCGCGCTCGGCGCGCGCATCTCGTGGGCGAACGGTCTGGTCTCGGCCGACGGCTGCGCCGCGTCGATCTCCTCGTCGGTCGACCTGCTCTTCCGCGGGCTGTCTTCGCCCCACGCGCCCGCCGCGACTTAGCTCTCCGCAGCGACACGCGGCAGGAACACGCGCATGCGGGTTCCGTGACCCGGCTCGCTGTCCACCTGCAGGAATCCGCCGCAGCGCTCGACGACGCGGTAGACCACCGCGAGACCGATGCCGCTTCCCTTGCCGCCGGGCTTCGTGGTGAAGAACGGCTCGAAGAGGTGTTCGCGCGTGGCGGCGTCGATGCCGGAGCCGGTGTCGCTGATTTCGAGCAGCACATAGACGCCCGCATCGTGCCGCCCGTTCGCGACCTGCTCTTCGTGCACGGCGATACCGATCACGCCACCGCGCGGCATCGCGTCGCGCGCGTTCAGCACCAGATTCAGCAACACGCGCTCGAGCGACGAGCGGTCGACGAGCACGCGGCCAATCGGACGCTGACAGCGCAACGCGACCGGATGCGTGCTCGAGACGGCGGTGCGCAGCACGTTCGCCATCGACTCGACGACCTCGACGACGTCGAGCACGCGTGGCGCACACGGCTCTTCGCGACCGAACGCGAGCAGGTCCTTCACCAGCACGGCGGCGCGCTCGGCGGTCTCGAGGATCTCGCTCGACGCGTGGGTGATGCGCGGCGTCGTGCTCGCGCGGCGGATCTCGTCCGCATAGCCGACCACCACGGTCAGCAGGTTGCGGAAGTCGTGCGCGACGCCGGCGGCGAGCCGGCCCAGCGCTTCCATCTTCCGCGCCTCCGTGAGGTACGACTCCTGGGCGCGCAGACGCGCCTCGGCGTCGATCAGCGCGTCCTCGTCGAGAAGGCGTGCCGTCGCGTCTGCCACCGCGGCGGCGAAATCGCGCTCCTCGTCGCTCCACTGCCGTAGAGCGGTGTGCTCGTGACAGACGACGCCCACCACCTCGCCGGCGCGGAAGATCGGCGCATCGAGCATCGCGACGATACCGAGCGGCGTGAGGTACGAGGCGCCCAGTTCGTGCGTGAGTTCGTTGCTGCGCGCCGCTCCGGCGGGAATGTCGCGGCGCTCTTCGAGGGCGCGGCAGTAGTCCGGAAAATCTGCGGCTCGCAGCATCGCGCCTGTCGAGTGCGCGTTCGTGCCGTGCTCGAATAGCGATTCGCAGCGCAGCGCACGATGTTCGTCGTCGAAGAGCCAGATCCCGGCGCGGGCGACGTCGAGCGCGTCCGCCGCGATTTCGGTCGCGCTGCGGAAGGCTCTTTCCAGCGTGACGCCGTCGCCGATGTGCAGGCGTGCCAGCCGCAAGCGCGCGGCCTCGCGCTCGCGCAATCCGCCCGCTCTGGTCGGATTCGGGTCGACCATCGCGCGACCCTACGCGAGCCCGCCCGAGCCCGCCACCCGGGTGCGTCCTTCGATCCAACGCACGTAGAAAACCGGCGGCAGGAACGCGAACCAGAGCGCCCACGCACCGGTGAGGCCCAGCACGCTCACGCCGAGCAGCGCGGGCGTCCACGCGAACACCAGCACGCCCTTCTCGATGTTGGTGAAGAGCGCCGTCCCGAGAATGCCGACCGTGCACGCGAGCGCGAAGCCCCAGAGCCCGAATCGATGGCAGGTGAAGCGATCGACCAGCCCGAGCGCGAGGCGACGCCCGAGTCGGCGGTGATAGTGGAGCGCGGCGGTCGCGCCCCACGCGCTCGCGAATGCCCGCGACGCCACATGCAGATGGAACCAGTTCGTGAAGCCCGTCACGCTGGTGTGGGTACCGGGCAGGATCACCGCCATCCAGGAATCGAAGAGCAGCGCCGACGTGAGCACGCACAGGTAGAACGCCCAGCGGCGATCGGGATGAAACACGCGCCAGATCGCGAACGACAAGCTCGACGCGCTCACGCTGTGCAGGAACAGCGCGATGACTTCCAGCGGATACGCTGCGCGAACTTCGCCACTGCGCGCCATCTCCATCGCGGCGACCTCGCCCGCCGCCGCCAGCGCAAGTGCCGTAACCGCGAGCCCGAGAAACGATTCCGGCGCGCGATGCGATTTGCGAGCCAGCCACAGCAGCCGACCGCCGACGGCAAATCCGGCCACCAGGGTCGCCAGGAAGGACATTGCGGCGAGGAGTTCCAGGCTTTGCATCCGCGGGTCGCTTCGGAGCCCGGGAGCACTGGCTTGAGAAGACGCGAGGGCAACGCGCGACCGTCCGGATGAACTTCGCTCGCCTACGGCTCGCTGCGCGCTCCGCTCGCGTCGTATTGCTCCCAGAACAGACACGCGTCCACGGACTTGCGTGGCGGGCGACCGTAGCGGCCGATCGGCCAACCGATCGGGAGCAGCGCGCAAGTCTGGTGATCGGAGGGAAGACCCAGGGCCGCGTCGATCTCCGCACCGAACGCGCGGTGCACGGTCGTCAGCGACGCGCCGAGTCCCACCGCCCGACACGCGAGCAGGACGTTCTGCACCGCCGGAAACAGCGCTTGCGATTGGGGCTCACCGCGGCGCAGCCAACCCGCGACGAACAGGTGCACCGGCGCCTCGTGCAGGTGCTCGGCGAGGTGCAGCGCCGCCCGCATGTTGCGGCGCTTCGCTGGCGAGAACGACGGATCCTTCGCCGCTTCGAGCGCCGGCGCGATGTAGCGCGCGAACGCGCGCCGATAGCGATCCGCGACGAACGCGCGCCGCTCCGGCTCGGTGACGGCGATGAAGCTCCACGGCTGCCGGTTGCCGCCGCTCGGCGCGAAGGTGCCGGCCTCGCAGACCTTGCGAACGAGCGCGCGCGGAACCGGATCGGGGCGCAGCCGGCGGATCGCGCGCGTCGTGCGAATCGCTTCGAGCAGCGGCACATCCTCGCCGATCGTCGCGACATCGATCTCGCGCGGCACTTCGCTCAAGCGCGTCCCTCCCCTGCGAGGCCACGCTAGCATGGGGTCTTGCGGAGGAATGGAATGCGCGCCGTCGTCGTCGATCGCTGGATGGAGCCCGCCGAACTCGTCGTGCGCGAGTTGCCCGATCCCGCTGTGGGACCCGGGCAGCTCGGTGTCGACATCAAGGCCGCGGGCTGCAACTTCTTCGACATCCTGATCGTGCAGGGCCGCTATCAGGTGAAACCGCCCTTTCCGTTCATTCCGGGCGGCGAGTTCGCCGGCGTCGTGCGCGAGCTTGGCGCCGGCGTGAAAGGCTTCGCCGTCGGCGATCGCATACTCGCCTCGGCGCCGATGGGCGGCTACGCGGATCGCATCGCGATCCCCGCCGCGTTCGCGCACCGGATGCCGGATGCGATGCCCTTCGAAGAAGGTGCGTCGTTCCCGATCGTGTATCCCACTTCGTACGCGGGACTGGTCTACCGCGCCGCGCTGCAGCCCGGCGAGACGCTGCTGGTGCACGCGGCGGCGGGCGGTGTCGGTCTCGCCGCGGTGCAGATCGGCAACGCGCTCGGCGCGCGCGTGATCGCGACGGCCGGCGGCCCCGAGAAGGTGCGCGTCGCGATGGAAGCCGGCGCCGCGTTCGGCATCGACTACAACAGCGAAGATTTCGTGGAGCGCGTGAAGGAGATCACCGGTGGCAAGGGCGCCGACGTGATCTACGACTCGGTCGGCGGCGACGTCTTCGACAAGTCGCTGAAGTGCATCGCGTGGTGCGGACGGCTGCTGGTGATCGGCTTTGCAGGCGGCACGATTCCGAGTGTCGCGGCGAACCGCATCTTGCTGAAGAACGTCGCGGTGGTCGGCCTGCACTGGGGTGCATACGCGAAGTACGAGCCCGCGCGGATCCCGGAGACGTTCGCAGCGCTGTTCCAGCTCTATGAACAGAAGAAGATCCGGCCGGTGATCTACCGGAGCTATCCACTGGAACAGGCAGCGGAAGCGCTCGCGGCGCTCGGGTCGCGGAAGACGCACGGGAAGGTCGTGCTCGCGCCGGCGCAACCGCGCTGACGCGCGCGCAGCGACGCGAAGCGGAGCGAAGAGATCATGAAGCTGGCGGTTCCGCTCTGGCAACCTTCGCCCGAGCGCGCGGCCGCGACCCAGCTGAACGCGTTCCGACTCGAAATCGAGCGACGCTACACCACCTCGCTCCCCGACTACCCGGCGCTGCACCTGTGGTCGATTGCGCACCGCGCCGAGTTCTGGTCGGCGATCTGGGATTTCTGCGGCGTGCGCGGCGAGCGCGGCGAACGTGCCGTAGTCGATGCCGACCGCATGCCCGGCGCGCGCTGGTTTCCCGATGCGCGCCTCAACTTCGCCGAGAACTTGCTGCGCCGACACGACGGCACGCCCGCGCTCGTCGCGCGCGACGAGCGCGGCGTGCGGCGCACGCTCACCTGGGCGGCGCTTCACGACGAGGTGTCGCGCATCGCGCAGGCGCTGCGCGCAACCGGCGTGAGGATCGGCGATCGCGTCGCGGGCTTCTTGCCGAACGGCATCGAGGCGATCGTCGCGATGCTCGCGTCGGCGAGCATCGGGGCGATCTGGTCGTCGTGCTCGCCCGACTTCGGCGTGCAGGGCGTGGTCGATCGCTTCGGCCAGATCGAGCCGCGCGTGCTCTTCGCGTGCGACGGCTATGCGTACGGCGGCAACACCTACGACCTGCGCGAGCGCGTCGCCGCGGTGCTCGCGCAGCTGCCGTCGGTGCAGCGTTGTGTCGTCTCGGGGAATCTCGAAAGGCGGCCGTCGCTGGCTGGATTACGCGATGCGACGACGTGGAACGAGTTCAGTGGCCGCTTCGCGCCCGACGCGATCTCCTTCGAGCGGCTGCCCTTCGATCACCCGCTCTACATCCTCTACTCGTCCGGCACCACCGGCGTTCCGAAATGCATCGTGCACGGCGCCGGTGGCACGCTGCTGCAGCACCTGAAGGAGCAACGGCTGCACACGGATCTGCGCGCCGGCGACCGCTTCTTCTACTACACGACCACCGGCTGGATGATGTGGAACTGGCTCGCGTCGGGACTCGCGAGCGAAGCAACGCTGTTGCTCTTTGACGGCTCGCCGTTTCATCCCGGCCCTGCTGCGCTCTTCGATCTGGCGGCCGAAGAACAGGTCGACGTGCTGGGCGTCTCGGCGAAGTTCCTCGACTCGGTGCGCAAGGCTGGGCTGCGCCCTGCGGACACGCATGATCTGTCGCGTGTGCGCACGATTCTCTCGACCGGCTCGCCGCTGGTGCCGGAGAGCTTCGACTTCGTCTACGACGCGATCGCAACGGACGTGCAGCTCGCGTCGATCTCCGGTGGTACCGACATCGTTTCGTGCTTCCTGTGCGGCGATCCCACCGGACCGGTGTGGCGCGGCGAGTGCCAACGCCCGGGTCTCGGCATGGCTGTCGACGTGTTCGATGACGCGGCCCAACCGGTTCGCGAAGGCGCGGGGGAGCTGGTGTGCACGAAGCCGTTCCCGTCGATGCCGGTCGGGTTCTGGAAGGACGACGATGGCGCGCGCTACCGCGCAGCCTACTTCGAGCGCTTTCCCGGCGTCTGGCACCACGGCGACTTCGCCGCGTGGACGGCGCACGGTGGCATCGTGATCCACGGTCGCAGCGACGCGACGCTGAATCCGGGTGGCGTGCGGATCGGCACCGCCGAGATCTACCGGCAGGTGGAGCAGCTCGACGAAGTGGTCGAGTCGATCGTGATCGGCCAGCCGTGGCGCGACGACGTGCGCGTCGTGCTCTTCGTGCGGCTGCGCGAGGGACTCTTGCTCGACGACGCGCTGCGCGACCGGATCAAGCGCCGCATCCGCGACAACACCACCCCGCGCCATGTGCCCGCGGTGGTCGCGCAGGTCGCCGAGATTCCGCGCACCAAGAGCGGGAAGATCGTCGAGCTGGCGGTGCGCGACGTGGTGGCGGGGCGCGCGGTGAAGAATCACGAGGCGCTGGCGAATCCCGAAGCGCTGGAGTTGTTTCGCGATCGCCCCGAGCTGTCGCGGTAGCCACGCGGAGAGGCGTCGCTAGGCTGCGCCGATGAAGCTCTACGACTTTCCGCTCGCTCCCAACCCGAGAAAGCTGCGCGTCTATCTCGCCGAAAAGGGCATCGAGATTCCCCGCGTGATCGTGAACGTCACGAAGGGCGAGCAGTACGCGCCCGAATTCGCCGCGAAGAACCCGATGGGCGGACTGCCAGTCCTGGAACTCGACGACGGCACCTGTCTGCGCGAGTCACTCGCGATCATCGAGTATCTCGAAGAGCTGCACCCCGAGCCGCCGATGATCGGCCGGACGCCGCTCGAGCGCGCGCGTGTGCGTGCGCTCGAGCGAACCACCGATATGGGGCTGCTGATGGGCGTCGCGCGCGTGTTCCACAACACGCACGCGGTGCTGCCTGGCCGCGTGCCGAACCCGGAGATCGCGGCGATCGCGCGGCGTGATCTCGAAAAGCCCGCTCGCTTCCTCGACGCGCAGCTCGCCGACTGTCGCGCCTTCGTCGCGGGCGATCGCGTGACGATCGCCGACTGCACGCTCTTCGCGGCGATGGAGTTCGCGCGCACCGGCAATCTCGGCATCGAGTGGCCCCCACAGATCGCGCACTGGTACGAGCGCTTCCACCAGCGCCCGAGCGCAAGCGCCTAGCGCCACCGCCCCCTCCGATCCCCACCCGAACAAGTTGACAACCCCAACAAGTTGACGCCCGGCATCCCCAGAGGGGAGCACCGCTATGGTTTGAGGTCGAGTTTGTCACCGCCCTGGAGGCCGAGGGCGCGCAGGCGGCCGCCGGCGGTTTCGATGGCGAAGCGTGCGGGCAGGGCGCTCGGGTATTGGCGGAGTCGCGACTCGTAGGCAGCGATTGATTCGTCTTTGCCACGCGGCGGTTCGGGCTGCATCTCGTGGATCGCGATGACGCGACCTTCGCCATCGAGGAACGCAATGTCGATCGGGATCGGGCAATCGCGCATCACGAAGGCGGTCGCGTACGGATAGGGGAAGACGAAGAGCATGCCGCCGTGCGGGTCGATCCGGGTGCGACCGCCGAGGCCACGGAACTGTGTGGCTGAATCGCGCGCGACTTCGAGCTGGAATCGTTCGCCGCCGATCATCACGTCGGTGGTCGGCAGCTTCGTCGCGAGCGGCTGCGCCTGCGCGGCGAGCGCGGTCATCGCGAACGCGATCGCCAGCGCCGAGATTCGCAGCGCCCGCATCAGGCCACCTCGTTGCGCAGCGACTCGCCGCGACCGAAGCGCGCGAGGTTGTCGAGAAAGATCGCCGTCGCGCGGTGCAGGTTCGCGGGCGAGTCGCCCGAGTTGTGCGGCGTCACGATCACGTTCGGCATCGACCACAATGGACTCTCCGGCGGTAGCGGCTCGACTTCGAACACGTCGAGGCCTGCGCCACCGAGGTGACCGCCCTGCAACGCGGTAACCAGCGCGGCTTCGTCGACGAGTCCGCCGCGGCCGACGTTGATGAGCCACGCGCCGCGCTTCATCAGCGCAAGGCGGCGCGCGTCGAGCAGGTGCTGCGTGTCGCCGGTGAGCGGCAGCGCCAGCA
>Ga0315287_10001238_pt1 | contig 23378 bp, 20 predicted proteins | sample YL17G11_0_MG_FD_205037 | JGI IMG/M metagenome (GOLD analysis project Ga0315287, IMG submission 205037) | Sediment microbial communities from Yellowstone Lake, YNP, Wyoming, USA - YL17G11_0 | ecosystem: Environmental > Aquatic > Freshwater > Lake > Sediment | place: USA: Wyoming | collected... | reverse complement strand
GAGGCGCCTGCGCTGCGCCTCGATCACGGACGCGTGCTCCGGGTTCACCTCCGGCACCATCATGGGCACGTCGGGCGTGGCCCGGTGGGCCGAGTTGTTGGAGACCACTGGCGTCTCGCGCCGCGCGTAGTCCTCCTCGAGCTTGGCGGTCTCCTCCTTGCTCATGTCGACCGCGCAGAAGACGAAGTCGATCTGGTCGGAGATCCTGGCCACGTCAGACGCGTTCTGCACGATCATCGCGGCGGTCCTGGCCGGCGGAGGCTTGGCGAGCGCCCAGCGCCCCTTCACGGCGTCGGCGTACTTCTGCCCGGCCGAGTTGGCGCTGGCCGCGAGGACAGTGACCTCGTACCAGGGGTGGTTCTCGAGAATCGCCAGGAAACGCTGTCCGACCATGCCGGTGGCGCCGAGGACGCCGACGCGGAACTTCTTCGTGCTCATTTTCTCTCCGGAATCGTGAGGACCGGCCTAGCGGCCGGACCGGAAAAGGTATCACATCCTGGGGGCATGGGAGCCGATGCGGTATGGAGTTGGCGAACACCCCGGGGGCACGTAACTATCGTCCGCCGGGTCTGCGCCAGGGCGGCTCTCGCGCCGATCCCCCGCGATCTCGCCACCATTCACTCATGGTGTACCGATCGGGCCGGGGCTGTCCTCGCCGCTGTAGCCGCCCGGTTCTCGCGCACCTGGCTTGCGGGATCTGCGCGGAGGTCGCGTGCGGATGCACACCTCTGGAACGAAGGCGATCCGGTCCAACCACCCTAGTCGAACACGTGGCAGACCTTGCAGAGGGGCGTCGGGCTGACCTCCGTCCCGGCGGGAAGAACCTGCCGCCCCGTGGTGGACGTGAGGCCGGAAAGCGTCGAAGGCGGCATCTGAGCAGGATCGTACGTCCTCGGGTCTCCAGGCTTCACAGGTGCGAGGAGCTTCACGTCCGGCGGCAATGCGATCTTGTACTTCCAGGTCGAGTTGCCGTCGTGGCAGGAAAGGCACGTGATCTTTCCCTCGGCCAGGAACACGCCGCGCTTCACTACCTCCGCAGCGGAGCGGAGAGAGGAGGACCGGGTTGCGTCCTGGTACACATCGACCGGGTGGGAGTGAGCCCCCTGGTAGGTCGCGTGGCAGGACGTGCAATCGCTCGTCGCCACCGCGTTGCCGGAGCCGGGAGCGAGGAGGCAGGTGGCCGACGCCGCGGCCAGGGAGCCGACCGACGCCATGGATGAAGCACCGGTCGGCGCGGAGTTCGTCGTGCTGGCCATCAGTGCCGTCAGCTTTGCGTTGTAGGCCGCATAGGCCTGCCGGTCCGAAAGGCTCTGCCCCGAGAGCAGAGCGGCGAGGGCCACCACTGCGAGTGAGGAGGTCGGCATGCCCATCCTCAAGAGCACAGCGCGCGCCACCATGCGCGTTGTGAAAACCGTTGGATCATGGAGATCTTTTGGGCCCCCGCCTCCCCGTTCCCGTGGGGCTGGCTGAACCCGGGTGGATCGGCCAACCCCGCGACACGAGGGCAGAATGTGCGCGTCGACGCGACATCGGAGCCCTCGTGGGGAGGATGCGCACCCGACGAGCGCGGTCAAGCACACGGCCGGTTTCGTGGCCCCGGGCCGCCTACCCAGAAAACGCCCTGGTCTACTGCAGAATATTTTCCCGTGCCATGGGTATGTGCCCTTCCGGCCCGAGGCGGGAATCCTTCATGAAGGATCGCGGACTCGCCGTGACGGCGACGGCCGGCACCGGCTGGCGCCGGAGGGAAGCTTCGACTAGCCTCCTTGCCGCCCAGGAGAAGGCCGGGAACGAAGGAGTGCCGAGATGAGAATGAAACTCGCCATGCTGGTCGCCATCGTCGCGGCGGGCTCGACGCTGGCCGCCGAACCGAAGACGTCCACGTCCACGACCTCTGCGGAAAAGGACCTGGCGGCAAAGCGAAACGCCGTGCGCCTGGCGCGGCAGTCACTGGCCGCGGCGGCCAGCTCCTGCATCCGTCCGGAGGCCTGCGACCCGAAGTCGCCGGCCCGCGACCCCGAGGTGGTCCGCATGGTCGAGTCGGCGGAGCGCTCGTTCATGGTCGCGTGCGGAGCGTGCGCCGCGGAGGACGGCTGCGAGCGCGTGAAGAGGCGGATCCGCGATGGATCGATGCACGCCGGCGAGGAACTCTGCGCCCCGAAGCCCAGTGCCGCCCCTTCCTCTGCGAAGCCCGGCGCTACCCCTGCGGGCGCGAAGCCGACGAGTGGCGGCGGGCAGAATTAGGAGAGCCGGCGCGCGGGACTCGTGCCGGCCCCAGGGGCCTGCTGCTAGTTAGGGGTGGCAGATCGCGCAGTCGAGCGACCACTTGGGCGTCACGTCGATGGTCCCGTTGGCGTGCTTCGACGCGTCGACGAAGGCCGTCCCGGTGGAGTTGATTCCCGGGTGGCAGAGCGTGCATGCGTTTCCGTTCGGGACGAAGCCGCGTGCGTGGAAGGAGCTGTGCCACTGACCGTTCTGGGGCGGGTTGGCGTGGCACGAGATGCAGGCCATCGGCGGGTCGGTCCAGCCCGGCGTGCCGTACGCGCCCCGGTACGGGGCCTGGTAGGTGTACGGGGCGTCGTTGTCCCAGTCCCACGAGTTGATCGTGTACGTGCCGGAGTAAGCGCCGTGGCAGTAGATGTTGGAACACTTGCCGGTGGGACGGTCGTACTCGGGGATGGTGGCCCCGGCGCAGGGGTGGCAACTGGCGCACTGCACGCCCGCGGCCTGGTGCTTCGGATGGGCGCCGTAAGGGACGCAGGTTGCCGCTGCGGCCAACGCGGCTCGCGGCGCAGCCACCGCGATCGCCCTCTCCGACTGCGAGCCCGTGGCCTGCGGCGCGCCCTCGCAGCCCACGATCGACGCGAGTCCGAGAATGAACGAAAAGTGAACAAGCTGGGTTCGTGCAGAGCGCGAGCCCTTCCGGCTAAAGTCCATGAGGTCCCCTCCCAGGGCAAAGAGTCCACGGGCATTGCCCGCGGACTCTTGCAGGGAATCAGGACGGATCAAGGGAATCGTTGACGACGATCAATGCGACCCGACAGGGCGCCCGGGCACCGTCACTTCAGCACAGCGCAGACCTTCACCGGATGGATGCCGTCGGCCTTGCACTCCGGGATCGCGGTGCAGGCCGCGCGACACCCGCTCCCCTTGACCGTGCAGTTGCGCCTGTTCCCGGCGACGGTGCAGCTCGCGAAGCAGCCGGCGCTCTCCGCGATCACCTTGTCGTGCTCCTCGAGCACGAACCCGTCGAGCGGACCCGCGGTGGCCATCCCCGCCCAGAACGAGCCCGCTCCGACGGCTACGAGAAGTGAAATCCAGACGATGTGGTTTCTCACGCGAGGCCCCTCCTAGTCGCTGGGGTGACACTTGTTGCACAGGCGTTGCTGGAAGGCCGGGTAGAGCGTGGCGGGGCGCCCATAGTAGGCCTGCTGGGTCTCTGCCGCGGTTCGACCTTGTGCCTCTCCCGGGTTGAGCGCCGGTTCTGGCCAGGCGGACGCGCCGAGAGGGTCGCCCACGGTGATGGAGGTCCGATCGGCGCGGAACCGCGTCATCCCGTCGAACCCCGAGGCATGCGCGCGGTGGCAGGTGAGGCAGGAGACGCTGGAGCGCGTCGACGGACCCGCGAGGTATCCGTCGTCCGAGCGCGCGTGGTCGACGAGCAGTGTGGCGTCGGTGACGCCTTCCTCGAACGGGACGAGTGACCAGTACGCCCGCGACGGGTCGGTGTTGGTGATCTGGTTCGTGCCCACGTAGGCGACGTAGTTGGCCACGACACCGGAGTCGAGGGTGGCCGTCGGGCCCACCGGGTGGCCGAGACCGCTGTGCGACTGCGTCTCGCCGTTCACCGCGATGCCGGTGTGGCAGTTGGTGCACCACTCCGACATGCCCGACCCGTACGCGACCCGCGTCTGGGCGACGGTCTCCGACCGGTTGAAGTCGACCGGAGCGAGCGCCACCGGCGGGGCGTTCACGAACGCGACGTTGCCCCCGATCGACCGCGGCTGGTAGCCGGCACCCGCGAGCATGCGGTACGACCCGACGCCTGTCGTGGGCGTGGGACCCATGCCGTCGGCCAGGGATCCGCTGCCGGTGATCGGGAGCCCCGTCCTCACCACGGTGCCGCCGACTACCCGGCGATAGGCGCCGTGCGGGTCGTGGCAGCTGGAGCACTGAAGGCTGGCGGAGGGGTAGCTGCCAGCCGGCGCCACCGGGTGAAGCCCGTCGGGAAGGTACCCGTAGTCCAGGGCGACGACGTTGTGCCCGTGACGCTCCCCCGGGCTCACGAGCGGCGTGGTTCCGCCCGGCGGGATCCAGGAGTACGACTTCTTGAGCCAGCCGAAGTCACCGGCGGGCCCGAGCTGCCGCGGTGGGGTCCCGGGGGGCATGTCGGGGTCGGCAGTGGAGACCAGGACGCCCTGAGGGCCCGGCGCGCCGGCCAACTGGTGGCAGTTGAGGCAGACGGAGCTGCCGTCCGAACCCTTCATGAGGTACGGGCCCGCCGTTTTGGTGAGGCCATTCGACGAGCCGTGCATGGTGTGGCACCCGTCGCAGCTCCCAACGCCACCGTCATGGAACGCGGTCGCCGGTGACGCGGCGACTGCAAGCGCGACCGCGATGGCGACGGCGACCGCGATCCTTCCACGCTTCCGTGGGTTCGGCACGAGGGTCGAGGAAGATGCCAAGGGACTCCTGACACGTGCAACCGGCATGCCCCCGTTCCGGTTCCGCCCTTCGGACGATTGCGCGATCGGTGAATATTGGGAATCGCAAATATTGCGTCAACCCCCCTACAATCACCGACATCCGCGCAAGGAGCGTCCAACCCGCTCGGCCGATGCCAGGGTAACCGGGCCTTTCGACTGACAGCGGGCGAAGGCACTGATCTTGCTCGACGACGCACCGTGATCGGTGCATTGACCGTCATGGCTCTGCTGCTCGCCGCCCCGGTTTCCCCGGAGGACGAGCCGCGCCGTCCCGCTGCCGGGCCGCCTCCGAAGGTCAGCTACCGCCATCACCTGGCCACGACCACGGGCGTCCTTCCCCTTCACGGCGCGAGGCTGACGGCCGACCCCGCGGGTCACGAGTTGCTCGTCGTGGCCGACGGTGTGATCCGGGTCTTCAACCGCGCCGGGATGGAGACCTACGCGTTCGGGGACGACGCGGAGACGGGCCGGATCTTCTCGGTGGCACCCATTCCCGATGGGGGATACGCCGGGCTCGTCGCCGACGAGGGCAGGCTCGGGCTGAAGCTTCTCGACTTTCGGGGAGAGTTCGTCTCGAGCGTGGAGGTCTCCGGGCTGCCGCAGGACCTCTCGGAGAGCTTTCGCCCGGGTGCCGTTGACGCGGCGGGCGATCATCTCTACCTCTCCGATCTGGCGAACATGCTCGTCGTCGTCCTGGAGCGGGACGGCCGGTACGTGAAGCACCATGACCTTGCGAGCTTGCTGGGCGTCGCCGGAAAGCGGTCGGACGTCGGCGGCGTCCGGTCGCTCCGGGTGACGCCCAAGGGCGAGATCCTCTTCACCGTGCCCTCACTGTTCAAGGCCTATTCCCTATCGCCCGACGGGCAAGTCCGGGGCTTCGGCCAGCGCGGCAACGGCCCCGGGAAGTTCAACGTCGTGGCCGGCATCGCCCGCGACGACGAGGGGCGCTACTACGTGAGCGACATGCTCAAGTGTGCCGTTCTCGTCTTCGACGCGGAGATGCGGTTCCTCGTCGAGTTCGGCTACCGCGGTGTGCGGCCCGAGAACATGGTCGCGCCCGTCGACGTCGTGGCCCTCGATGGCCTGGTCTACGTGTCCCAGTACGCGCAGCGTGGCGTGAACGTCTTCGAAGTGAAGACGCGCAGCCTCGAGTGAACGGTCGGGTCCCCCCTCATCAGATGGCCCACCGCCCCTGCAGACCGCGGGCTGGCCCGGCCGGTCCTGCCGGGGCTGGGTCTTTGGGTCAACTCGGTGGGGGTCTTCACCCAGCCATGGGCCAAAGCCCCCACCTGCACCTACCCGGACGAAGATCCCAACGGGCCAGTTTTCAGCATCTTGCACCTCTTTGTCCCGACTCACGAACGGGCATGGCGGGTGCAGAGTGGTCGCGGAAACCTGATCGGGTGGCCCGACAAGGGCCCCCGGGCCGCAGACAAACCACGAGAGGGGATCACCAAATGAAGTTCATCAAGTTCGCAATCGCAGCGCTCGCCACGGTTGCCTTCGGCAACGCGTACGCCCTGCATGACGGCGGCGTCGCTCATTGCGACGCCTGCCACACGATGCACAACTCCAGCAACGGGCTGCCCCTCAGTGGGACGGTTGGCTCGGCCCCGGGCGCCTACCTGCTCAAGGGCTCGACGGCCTCCGACACCTGCCTCAACTGCCACGAGGAGACCCTTGTCATCGGCGCGTCCTCCGGAAAGACCGTCTCGACCCCGGACGCCCAGTTCATCACCAACGCCAACCTCCCCATCAGCCGCGGCCCCGCTGGCGACTTCCGCTGGCTGAAGGTCGCGCACGGCACGGGCATCACCGGCGACCAGTTCGGCCACAACATCATCGCCCCGGACCATGGCTACACCAATCCGGACCCGCTCAAGACCGTTGGCAAGTCGCCGGGCGGCGTGTACCCGACGGCTTCCCTCCAGTGCTCCTCCTGCCACGACCCGCACGGCACGTACCGCATCACCAGCCTGACGGCCGGGACGCAGGTTCGCGGCGGGGCGGTCGGCAGCGCGGGGCTCCCCATCGCCGCCAGCGTCTCGACCAGGGCAAAGGTCGAAGCCGCCGTCACCGCAGCCTGCGTCGGCGTCACCTGCGCGGTCGGCACCTACCGCCTCCTCGCCGGCGCCGGCTACCTCCCGAAGTCGCTCGCTACCTCGGGCATCACGGGCTTCGAGTTCGCTGCCCCGTCGATCGTCGCCCCCACCACCTACGCCATCTCCGAGGCCACCGCAGCGGCAGAGGTGTTCGTCGCCTACGGGTACGGCACCGCCGAGTGGTGCTCCAACTGCCACTCCGCCATGCACAAGTCCTTTGTCTCCGGCGACGCCGGCATGGCCCACCCGGCCGGCATCACTGCCAAGCTCGGGACCATTGCCGCCACCTACAATGCCTATGTGAAGAGCGGTGACCTCTCTGGCACCAATAACGCCAGCTCTCTCGTCCCGGTCGAGCAGGGCTACGTCGACCTCACCGTTCTGGCGGCCAAGGCCGCCCAGGGCCCGCTTGGGAAGACGGCCATGGCTGCGACGCCGGACAGCACGGTGACCTGCCTCTCCTGCCACCGCGCCCACGCCACGGGCTTCAAGAGCATGACCCGGTTCCCGACGACCGCCACGTTCTTCACCGACGGCGCGGTGGCCGTCGCCTACAAGGCTGTCGACGGCCTCACCGTTGCGGGCGTGCAGGCTGCTCTCTACGACCGGCCGGCTTCGAACTTCGGCGTATACGCCCGGTCGCTCTGCAACAAGTGCCACGCGAAGGACTAGTCCTCTAGCCTGACGCAGCATCCAGGGGGCCGCGAGAGCGGCCCCCTTTCTTATTCCTGGGGGCCGCAGGTCTTGCGTGGAGAGCCCGCCCCGGCCTCCCGGGCCGGCGAAAACCTCCCGTGAATGCGCCATCCCGGATAACGAGCCGGGGGCATGCCGGTTGCACCAGACGGGCGCGCATGAACCCTCGCCCGCTGGTCCCGTTCGCCCTCGCAGCCGCTTTGACCGCGGGCTGCCAGGTCGCCACGCGCACCACGAAGCCCCCGCCGCTCGACGCAGGAGACGAGGGCGCGGTCTACGTCTACCTCGAGCCCGTGGCCGACGACGCGGCCCGGCTCCACCTCACAGTCGGCTCGCTGGGGCTGGAGGGCGCGGGCGGGACTCCGGTGCCGCTCTCCGTGCTGCTCCCCGACCTCCCCGGAAAGGAACCGGGAAGGCAGCGCCTGCTGGCCGCCGGGAGGGCTCCGGAGGGGAGGTACGCTGGACTGGTCGTCGGCCTCCGGCAGGCGAGCGCCGAGGGCAGTCGTGGCGGGGTGTCGCTCCCCCTCACCTCCGAGCCGGTCCGGGTGGCCATCCCGCTCGGCGTCGCGAGAGGTCGCGCGGTCGTGGTCAGCCTCAAGCTCGCAACCGGGGGGGGCGTCGGCGACGTCCCGATGATGCCCCAGTTCCGCGCCACGCTCTCCCGGCCGCCGCTGCCCCAGCTCGCCGGCATGACCTCGGACACCGGCACCGACGCGATCACCGTGTTCGACCGGGCGGCGAAGGTGGTCCGCGCGGTCTTCCCCGCGGGGCGCGAGCCGAATGGCATCGCCATCGACCCGGTCGCGGTGAGGGCCTACGTGGCGCTCGGAGGCGAGGACCAGGTGGAGGTTCTCGACCTCGCGACGGGTATCGACCAGAACCGGATCCGCCTGCGGCCCGGCGACCGGCCGACGGCGCTGCGCCTCACGCCCGACGGGCAGACCGCAGTCGTCGTGAACCCGGGCTCCAACTCGGCGAGCTTCGTCCGGACCCGCGCCGGGGTTGAGTCGCAGCGGGTGGCCACGGGAGACCAGCCCTGGTCGATCCTCATCGACCGCAGCGGCCGGCGGGGATACGTCTTCAACCGTGCGTCGAACTCCATCACGGTGCTCGACGTGGCGAACCAGAGCGTCGTCCGGGCGGTCGCCACCGAGGCCGAGCCCGTGTTCGGGCAGCTGAACCGGGCCGGGGACAGGCTCTACGTGGCCCAGGCCGCCTCGCCCTACCTGGCGGTGCTGGCCGTCCCCGAGATGACCGTCACGAGACGCGTCCACGTGGGGTCCGGCGCCATGGTGCTGAAGGTCGACCCACGAACCGACCTCCTGTACGTGGCGCGCCGGTTCGAGCCCCGTCTCGACGTGTATGACCCCTACTCGATGCTGTCCGTTGACCGGGTGGACCTGCCGGGTCCAGCCAACGCGATGGCCATCGACGAGACCGAGAACACCCTCCTCGTCCTGTGCGGCGAGGACCGCGCGCTCGTCGTCGTCGACCTGGGTAGCCGCAGGGTCCTGGCGGTGCTCGACGTGGGAAGCGACCCGTACGACGTCGCGGTGACTGGCGAGAGGCGCTGACGACGGATGACTGTCGCGAGAGGCCGCCCGGTCCTCCAGCGGATCGCCCTGATTGCCGCCCTCGCGGCGGCACCCGCCGTTGCGCGCGGGGAAGGATTCTCGGCGTGGCTCGAGGCGGGGTTCGCGCTGAACGACGCCACTTCCACCGACGCCGCGGGGCGCAGCATCCAGACGAAGAGCTGGGCGGTGCCGCAGAACTACCGCCTCACCTACGACGCGCGCATCTACCCGCTCATCTCCCTCAACGCGACCGGTGCCTTCCGCTGGACGCCCTCCGAGACGTCGGTGGACGGCGGTCCCACGGTCTCGAGCAGCCAGACCCTCTGGAACCTCTACGCCGCGGCGACGGTCGGGCCGACGGTCCTCTCGATCACCCCGTTCCTCTCCATGCTGGGGCAGGGCACCACCTCGTCGCTGGGAGCGGCGGCGACGACCGGCCTCACGAGCATGTCCTTCGGCGCGGCGGCGAACTGGCTCCCGGAGGGAATCCCCAAGTGGTCGCTCCGGTTCGCCAGGACCCACACGTACGACTCCGGAGGCTCGACACAGGATACCGTCGCGGACGACGCGCTCCTCGCGCTGCGCTACGACGACCTGCGGGTGTTCACCGTGCGCGGGGCCCTTCGCTACAACCACACCGAGGACCAGATCAACGCGTCGTGGAGCGGCGAGACCGGGGTCTCCGCGCAGCTCAACTACAACGACGTCTTCCTCGACCGGCGGCTGACGGTGGGGGTGACCTACCTACCCGCCTACCGCGTATTCACGGTGGGTGGGTCCGGGGGAATGGTCCGGGTGCAGCAGTTCCCGGTGGAGGGGCTCTCGCTCGTGGAGGCGCCCCCGGCCCTTCCGTCCAGGGACACGCTGCTCCCCAACCCGGCCCTCATCGACGGTGACGTCGTGACGAGCGCGGGAATCGACATCGGCTTCCAGCCCACCTTGTCGGGCGACACCCGCTACCGCGACATGGGGGTACGGTTCGTGGACGTGACCATCCCGGTGAACCTCCTCTATGTGTGGGTCGACCGGCAGCTTCCGCAATTCGTCTCGGGGGCCTTCAGCTGGACGGTGTGGTGGAGTGACGACAACGTCGGCTGGGTCGAGGTCCCGCTCGCGGCGCCCGTGACCTTCAACCAGCTCGCCAACCGTTTCGAGATCCCGGTCCCGCAGACCCGGGCACGGTACCTCAAGGTGGTCACGCGGCCCCTCGCCGGCGCGGTCACCGTGGATCCGCAATACGCCGACATCTTCGTCACCGAGCTCCAGACCTGGCTGGAGACCCCGATCTCCGGGGCATCCCGGAAGACCGACCAGTTCGCCGGCAGCGCCAGCGGCAACCTGCGCTTCGCGATCCTGCGGGAGCCGGGCCTGACCTACGATTTCAACGGGTTCCTCGTGCAGGGGCAGGGCCTGACGGTGGCGTCCTGGCAGGTGACGAACGGCATCTCCTTCGACTACCGCCTCACCCGCGCCCTGCGGACGGCGGCGCGCGTGGAGCGCTCGGACGGCGTGCAGGCCACCACCGGGCATGAGTCCGCCAGCCGCTGGAGCGTGCAGATGACCGCCGATCCGTTCGCGGCGCTGAATGCGTCGCTGAGCTACACCGGCGCGGTGGGCTACCTCGCCGGTCAGAATTTCCGGGAGCACTCGCTGACCCTGACCCTCCGGACCGACCTCTACACGGGCGTGTCCCTCTACGCGCTGGGAGGGCTCGGGACCCGCATCGGGGAGTTGCGCGGGACGAGCAAGTCGGCGACGGTGACGGGTGGAGCCACGTTGGTCCCGTTCCCGGCCCTGAACTTCCAGGGCAGCTGCACCTACGCGAAGTCTCAGGGGGACAGCGGACTGCCCGGCCAGGTCAACACGGACGCGACCACGATCCAGGTGTTCGCGAATTTCAACCCGACGCCGGCCTTCTACGTCACCGGCGGGCTGACGCGCACCCTGGGATCGCAGCAGGCCCCGAGCAACCAGTTCAACGTCACAGCGGCCTTCTCGCCGTTCCCGGACAGCGACCTCCTCCTTCGCTTCTCCTACATCGACAACCTGGACTCGTCACAGAGCACCCGGGCGCGCATCGTGGGACCCTCCCTTCGCTGGAACATCCGAGGCGGGACCCACCTCGACGTCTCCTACAACTGGGTCGATTCCTTCCAGCCCGCCCTGACCACGTACGGGCGGACGTTCTTCGTTAACCTAACGATCGCGCTCTAGCGGGCGCCTCAAGCTCCGGAGGTGAAAGAGATGAGCAAGAGAAACTTGACGGCGTGCCTGGCGACCCTCCTCGTGGCATCCGCAGGGTGCGCGTCGGGCGGGACGAAGTACCACGACCGGAACATGGACTTCGGCTCGCTCCGCACCGTGGCGGTGCTGCCGTTCGCTAACCTGACCCGGGACGCCGCGGCCGGCGACCGCGTCCGGGACGTGTTCTCGAACATGCTGCTCGCCACGGAGGCCATCTACGTGCTCCCGGCCGGGGAGGTTTCCCGGGGGCTGGGCCGGGTGGGGACCGCGAACCCCTCGGCCCCCAACGTGGAGGAGGTGGTGAAGCTCGGCCAGTTGCTCAAGGTCGAGGCGATCTTCACCGGCGTGGTGAGGGAGTACGGAGAGGTCCGGTCGGGCTCCGCGACCGGGAACATTGCCTCGCTCTCGGTCCAGCTCCAGGAAACGGCCACCGGAAAGGTCGTCTGGGCGGGGTCCACGACCAAGGGTGGGGTGGGCTTCGGGGACCGGCTGATTGGCAGCGGCGGAACGCCCGTCAACTACGTCACCGAGGAAGCAGTGAATGACCTTCTCAACAAGCTCTTCCGCTAGCAGGAGGATGCTCGTCCTCCTGGCGGGGGTCCTCGCAGCGCAGTCGACCGGGGCGATGGCCGCGGATGCGGCCGACGTGGTGCCACGTCTCGGGATGGTGGCGCTCTTCCCCGTCGAAAACCTCACCGGCACCCAGGCCCCCGTTCGCGCCATCCTTCCGGTGCTGGAGGCCGAACTCGCACGCCGAGGCGTGGATGTCGTCGCCGGCGAGCGGCTCGCCGCCTTCCTCGCCCGCCACCGCGTTCGCTACACGGGGGGCCTGGATGCGGAGGTCGCCCGGGCGGCGAGGGAGGAGCTCGGGGTGGACGCCGTGCTCCTCACGAGCTGGCTGACACGGCAGGAAGGTCCTCCGCGGAGCGCCTTCTCGATGCGCCTCGTCTCCACGGATCCGGAGCCGAAGGTGCTCTGGATGGGAGGCTCCGCGCTCTCCGGCGATCAGTCCCCCGGGCTCTTCAACCTGGGGCTCGAGGGGGACCCGAGGATCGTGCAGGCGAGGGCCCTGGGCGCGATCCTGGACGACCTCGCGTCGTTCGTCTGGTCGAAGGCGCCGCCGGCGTCGGCGTGCAACGTCGCTGGCTGGTACCAGCCCCGGAGCTCGTACTCCGCGCCCATCGACCTCCGCGAGCCGCGCACGGTGCTGGTGCTGCCCTTCGTGAATTTCGTGGGCCGCCGCGGAGCGGGGGAGGTCGTGGCCAACGAGTTCGCCCGCCAGTTCCTTGCCCGTCCCGAGTTCCGGCTCGTGGAGCCCGGTCTGGTCCGGAAGAAGCTTCTCGACGAGCGCGTCGTGATGGAGAACGGGGTCTCGCTCGACCAGGCGCGCACGGTCGCCCACGCCCTCCAGGGAGAGCTCGTCCTCGCCGGATACGTGTTCGCCTTCGACGACTCGTCCGGGATCCCCCAGGTGAACGTGACCGCGATGCTCATCGAGCGGCGCACCGGTCGCGTGGTCTGGGAGTCGACCTCCTACAACGGAGGCGATGATGGGGGCACCGTCTTCGGGCTCAACCGGGTGAGGACGGCCACCGACCTGGCCTGCCGGATGATGAGCAGCGTCGTCGACCAGCTCGTGCGGAGGGCGCGAGCATCTCGGGGATGAATCCAAGGAACGCAAAGAAGAACCCCCTGCCGGGCCTGTGCGCAAAGCATGCGCAACCGCTCGCGAGCACGGCTATTTCCCCAGTGATGACGGTGGGATTATCAAAGGCTGTGCCCCCGGGAGGGGCACGGGTGTTGCAAAACGGCAGAACCTCTTGCGGCCGTGTACGTGGATGGAGGGCACACCCTTGAATGCTTGCTTGTTGCTGTCGGCGATCGCCGCGGCTCTCCCGCTCGTATCGAGCGCCGCGCCTCCCGCGACCGGGGGCGGCGACGGCATGTCCGCCTTCATCCGGGCGCCTTCGTCCGCGCTCTGCCCTGGCGTGCCCGCAGGCGACCTCACCCGCGTCCCGTTCGGCGAGCCGGCGTCGGCCAAATGTCCGGCCGCGAAGGTCGGTGACGAGGCGATCACGCTCGGCGAGCTCTTCTCGGTCGTGGCCGCGACGCACGGCGGGAAGGACACTCCCGTGGCGGCGCGCAGGGCCGACCCGACGGCCATCCTGAACCGCCTCATCGAGGGCCGGCTGCTCGTCGCCGAGGCGCGAGAGATGGGGATCGCCGACCTCCCCGAGATCAGGTCCGGATTCGAGAACACCGAGCGGGAGATCCTCGCGCGCATCCTGAAGGAGCGCGTGACGGCGGGCGTGAAGCCGGACACGGCCGCCGTCGATCGCGTCTACAGGGACTCGGTACGGGAGTGGCGGATCCGCTCCTTGCTCTTCGAGCGGGAGGACGTCGCCAAGGCGTTCCTCCAGGTCGTGAGGGACGCCCCTGCCTTCGAGGCCGAGGCGAAGAAGGTGCTGGCCGCGAAGAAGGCCATGGGAACCGATGCCGACGAGTGGGTGGTCGCGGACAAGATGCTCCCCGTGGTGGCGAAGGCGCTGTCGGCCGTCAAGGTCGGAAAGGTCGTCGGGCCGATCAAGGTCGGCGGCGGATGGGCGGTGGTGGCGCTCCTCGGCGAGCGATATCCGGAGAACGCCGCGCTGCGGGCCGAGAAGACCGAGATCTCCCTGGCGGAACAGAGGACGAAGGTCCTCCGGAAGTACTACGCGGACCTGCTCAAGAAGCACGTCAAGGTGGACGAGGCGCTCGTCAAGAAGGTCGACTACGACGGGCCGAAGCCGGGCATCGACGCCCTCCGGAAGGACCAGCGCGTGCTGGTCCGCATCGACGGAGCTCCCGCGATCCGGGTCGCCGACCTGACGAAGCTGCTGGAGAAGGAGTTCTTCCACGGCATCGACGGGGCGATCAAGGAGAAGCGGGTCAACGCCCAGAAGAAGAAGCAGCTCGACGCCGAGGTCGGCCAGATCATCGTGCCTGCCGAGGCGAGGCGCCTGGGCATCGCGAACACCGACGAGTACAGGTTCCGGGTCACCGCTGCCGAGAACTCGCTCCTCTTCGGGAAGTTCGTGGAGCGGGTCGTCGCGCCGGACGTGAAGGTGAGCGACGCCGAGGTCAGTCGATACTATGAGGCGCACCTGGCTGACTTCCGCACGCCCGCGTCCTACAAGCTCGAGGGGATCGGCTTCGGGACGGCCGCGGCCGCCGAGGCGGCCCGGACCAAGCTCCAGGCTGGCACCGACTTCACATGGCTGAACGCGAACGCCGAGGGCAAGCTCGCCCCCGAGGCGGCCAAGATCCAGTTCGGCCCCGCCCCGGCGTCGGAGAAAGCCATGGTCGCGACCATGGCCCAGGCCCTCTCCGGCGCTCGCAAGGGCGACTACCGCGTGTTCAACGTCGACGGGAAGCAGTTCTACGTCGCCCACGTCCTCGACGTCACGCCCTCGGCGACCGCCCCGCTCGTCGGAGTGAAGGGTGAGATCACCGAGAAGCTCTACGACGAGGCGCTCGCAAAGGCCGTGAAGACGTGGGCCGAGAAGCTGCGCGCGGCCAACCCGGTCGTGGTGTACCTGGACCGGATCGGCAACGGATGAGCGGCGCGGACGACGCCAGGAGAGCGGGCATGGACTCGACGAGATCCGGGACAAGCACCTTCCTCCTCGGGGCCGCCGCGGCGCTGTTCGTCGCCGCGTGGCCAGCGCCCGCGACGGCGCAGCGCACCTTCAAGCAACGGGATTGCCTGGAGTGCCACAAGAAGGAGGCGGAGAAGTTCGACGCGCTGAAGTACGTGCACCCCGCCATCAAGAGTCGGAAGTGCGAGGACTGCCACCTGCGGCACGGCGTCGTGCCGAAGATGGTGCTCAAGGAGGAGGGCAACAAGCTCTGCCTCAAGTGCCACGATGCGAAGAGCATCGGCGCCGACAAGCGCTACGTCCACCAGGTCCTTCGCAAGGGCGCGTGCAGCCAGTGCCACGATCCTCACGGCTCCAACTCGCCGCACCTGCTGCGCGCGGGCGGGGCCGAGGGTTGCTACAAGTGCCACGACCGCAAGGCGTTCGAGCGGAAGGTCGTGCACCAGGCGCTCCAGAAGGAGGGCTGCATCGGGTGCCACGTTGCCCACGGATCCGACCAGAGGCAGCTGCTGAAGGTGTCCGAGGCGAAGCTCTGCGCGGGATGCCATGACACCAAGGCGGCGAGCTTCGCGAAGAGCCACGGCCAGTACCCGGTAGGCCCGGAGGTCCGCTGCGGGAAGTGCCACGACCCCCATTCCTCGGAGACGCCCAAGCTTCTGAAGGCGTCGGTCCACCCCATCATCTCCGGGGGCGGGGGCTGCGACTCCTGCCACGTGCCGCCCGGCTCCCCCAAGCCGTTCGCCGTCCAGGAGACGGGAGGGAAGCTCTGCGCTGGGTGCCACGACGCGACGGCGCTCGCCGCAGGGGGAACGGTCGAGCACAAGCCGTTCCAGAAGCGGGAATGCCTGTCCTGCCATGACCCGCACGCCGGGGCGGGGCCCAAGCTGACCCTCGCCGGCGGTAACCGGCTGTGCCTGTCCTGCCACAAGGAGAAGACCGGCCCCTACGCCGTCCCGCACAAGCCCGTCGCGAGCGCGGCGGGTTGCGGCGCGTGCCACCAGCCGCACGCGTCGAAGAAGAAGGCGCTGCTCCAGACCGAAGTGGCAGCCAACTGCGCGTCATGCCATCCGAAGGCGGGCGACGTCGCCGGCCGGAAGGTCACCCACAAGCCGTTCGTCCAGGGAGCGTGCGCGGCCTGCCACGACCCGCACGGTTCGAGCCTGCCCGGGATGATGAAGGGACGGCAGGACACGGTCTGCTTCGGTTGCCATCAGGAGGCGGAGTCCCGTTTCATCAGGACCTACACGCACAGGCCCCTTCTCGACGGGCAGTGCACCGTCTGCCATCAGCCGCACGCGGGCAACGAGCCGCGCCTCCTCAAGGCGGCTGGCGCCGCCCTCTGCGCGACGTGCCACGGGGACATGACCAAGGCGAGCGCCGATGGCGTGGCCCATGCGCCTGTCGCCCAGGGCGACTGCCTCACCTGCCACGACCCGCACGGCTCGAACGTCCGCGGCATCCTCCGCGCGCCCCAGAAGGAGCTCTGTCTCCAGTGCCACGACAGGCAGGCTAAGGAGGCGAAGGGCGCGAAGTCAGTTCACGCCCCGTTCCAGGTGGGGGACTGCTCCCGCTGCCACGCCCCGCACCAGGCGAAGCTGAAGCACCTCATGCTGGCCGGCAGCCCCGACATCTGCCTGAGTTGCCACACCAAGATGAAGGAGGCGATGGCCAAGGAGAAGGTCCACTCGCCGGCCCATGACTGCCTCTCCTGCCACTCGCCGCACTACGCGGCGAATCCGGCGCTGGCCACCCAGCCCGTGGGTGAGCTCTGCAGCCAGTGCCACGACACGAAGGCTCCGACGTTTGCCAGCGCTCACCTGGGCGTGGACCCCGCCTCCATGTCCTGCACCGGGTGCCACACGCCGCACTCGTCGAAGGATCCGAAGTTCTTCAAGCGAGTCGTCCACGCGCCCTTCGCCGCACGGAGCTGTGACAGCTGCCATACGGCGCCCGCAGCCAAGGGCCAGAAGTAGGGGATACCCATGCGAGCGACCACCGTCATCCTGGCGACCGCCCTGGCCCTGACCGTGCCTGGCAGCGTCCTGGGCGCGCCACCACCCGCCACGGCCGCCAGCAAGCACAAGCTCAAGCCGGGAGCCAACGGCGCACTCTGCCTCGAGTGCCACGCCACCTTCGTGGACGTGCTGAAGAAGTCGTCGGTACACACGCCGGTGAAGTCGAAGGACTGCATCGGGTGCCACAACCCGCACGCGACCGACCAGGGGAAGCTCCTCCCCGCCGACCCGAACCAGATCTGCGCCACCTGCCACGACGTGGTTCCGAAGGCGGCGAAGACCGTTCATGCGCCCCTGAAGGACAAGGGGTGCACGAGCTGCCACGACCCCCATGCCTCCAGCGCGAAGAACAACCTCCTCGTCGGGGGGAACGCGCTCTGCGCTGGATGCCACAAGACCGTGGTCCAGGCGGCCGGCACCGCCAAGTTCAAGCACCGGCCGGTCGAGCAATCCTGCACGACCTGCCACGATCCGCACGGCTCGACCTCAGAGGACCTGCTGCGCCAGGGCGTCCCTGCGCTCTGCGTGAAGTGCCACAAGACCGAGGGGCAGATCTTCACCAAGGCGCACATGGGATACCCCGTCGGCAAGAGCCGGTGCACCTCGTGCCACGACCCGCACGGATCGGACAAGCGGGGCATGCTCTACAACCGCGTTCACTCGCCGGTGGCGAAGGGGATGTGCAACCAGTGCCACGAGGCGCCGAGCTCACCCCGCGGTTTCGCTCCCAAGGTAGGCGCCCCGGACCTCTGCCGCGGCTGCCACGCGCAGAAGCTCGAAGCGATGCTCGGTAAGAACCGCATCCACCAGCCGATCATGGAGGGGGACTCCTGCCTCTCCTGCCACAGCCCGCACGCCTCGAGCAGGCCGGGGCTCATCAAGGGGAACCTCGTCAACACGTGTGGCTCCTGCCACGCCGACACGATCAAGCGCCAGGCCATCACGCCCACGAAGCACGAGCCCGTCCTCGAAGGCAACTGCGCGGCCTGCCACGACCCCCACTCCGGTGACGCCATGCTCCTCTTGAGCAAGCCCACCGTCGTCGAGACCTGCGGCTCCTGCCACGACTGGTTGAAGCACTCGTCCCATCCAATGGGCGAGGACGTCAAGGATCCCAGGAACAAGAACCTGTCCATCCAGTGCCTGAGTTGCCACCGGTCCCACGGCACGGAGCACAAGCACATGCTGCCGTACCCGACCGTCTCGGACCTCTGCACGAAGTGCCACGAGCAGTTCAAGAGGTGAGCACATGACGAGCCTTCGCTCCTGGCCAATGGCCGTCACCGCACTCGCCGCCTGGCTGTGCTGCGTCAACGCCCGCGCGGAGACCACCGGGCTCGTCCTGGATCGGGTCATCGTGCAGGACGGGGAGGGCGCTCCCCTGAAGACGCCGGAGGGCGTGGCGTGCTCCGACGGCGGCCCGCTCGTCATCGCGGACACCGGCAACGGCCGTCTCCTCCTCTTCGTCTACCAGGGCGGGACGCTCCAAGGTGGCGTTGTTGTCAAGCACCCGCAGATGACCTACCCGACGTCGGTCCAGATCGACTCGAAGGGGAACCTGCTGGTTCTTGACAGGAGGACGCGGAAGCTGCTGCGGCTCGATCCCAAGGGGGCGATGCTCGGCCCGGTGGAGATCCGGGCGAGCGGTTCGAAGACGAGTGTGGTTCCAACCGCCTTCGACCTCGACGCCGCCGACGGCATCTATGTGCTCGACACAGGCAGTGGAAGGGTCGTGGTCGCTGATGCTGCCGGGGTCGCGACGCGTCAGATCCCCCTGCCGAAGGGGAAGTCCGCCTTCGAGGATCTCTACGTCGATGGCGCCGGCACGATCTACGTCCTCGAAGGCCTGACGGCCACCGTCTGGGCCGCCGGCCGGGGCGAGCAGGCCTTCAAGGCGATCGGCCCAAGCCTGAAGGACCGGGTCAGCTTCCCCTCCCGGATCACCGGTTCCAGGGGTCGCCTCACCCTGACGGACCACAACGGGCACGGCCTCGTCGTCCTCGGCACCGACGGGTCGTTCCAGGGCAGGCAACTCTCCCTGGGAGCCAACGAGGGGCTCGTGAACTACCCTTCGCAGGTCTGCATCGACAGCCTGGGAACCGTGTTCGTGGCCGACACCGGAAACAACCGGGTCCAGGTCTTCAGCTCGAGCAAGTGAGCAGGCATCGCTCCGTCGTCTGGCCCACCCTCGTGGGTGCGGTCGTCGTCGCCTTGGCCGCCGCGATAGTGCATCTCGGGGCCCTGTCCGGCGGCTTCGTCTACGACGATGTCGAGAACGTGCTGCGAAATCCATGGGTTCGCGAGCCGGGGCGCTGGTTCGAGGCGTTCTCGCACCACATGGCGGCGTTCACGGGCAGGTTCAACACCAGCTATTACCGGCCGGTCATGCACGTGGTCCTCGCGTGCGCGCGAGGGCTCTCGGGCCTGAAGCCGGCCGGCTACCACGCCCTCCTCCTCCTGATGCACGGCCTCGCGGCGGGAGCAGTCTTCCTGCTGGCGGCGCGAACGATCGCCGCCGGGAGGATGCCGGCGGGAAGGGGCGGTCTGTCGGGTCCGTTCGCCGGCGCGCTGGTCTTCGCATTCCACCCCGTCCACGTCGAGGCGGTCGCGTGGATCTCGGGCGTGGTGGACCTCTCGGCCGGGATGCTCGCGGTACTGGCGCTGGTCGCCGCCCTGTCGCCGGGGCGGCTGGGGTCGCTCGTGGCCGCGCCGACGCTCTTCCTCGCGGCGCTCCTCGCGAAGGAGCCGGCGGTGATGATCGTGCCGGCGCTGGCGGCGTACTTCGCGGCGCGCGGCGACTGGAGGGATACCAGGCGGCGTGCCAGGGGGGCCGCGGTCATCGCGGCGCTCGGTCTCGCGCTCGCCACCTACCTACTCCTCCGAGTGAACGCGCTGGGCGGCCTCATGGGGACCGAGGGCGCTGAACGGGTCCGGGTCCCGGCAGCCCAGGCGGTCGCCACCGCCATCGCCCTCCTTGGGGAGTACGTGCGGCTGCTCGCCGTGCCATGGCCGCTCTCAGCGGTGCACGACTTCCGGGTAGTGACGAGCCCGACCGACCCTCGTCTGTGGCTCGGGGTCGTGGTCGGTGCAGGCCTGGCCACGGCTGCCTGGAGATGGCGGAAGGACGCCCCGGTCGTCCTCGGCGTCGCCCTGGCCATCCTCCCGCTTCTCCCCGCGCTCTACGTGCCGGTCCTGGGCGAGGGCCTGGTCGCCGAGCGCTATCTCTACTTGCCCACGGTGGGCCTGAGTCTGCTCGTGGCGCGGGGATGGGATGCGGCCCGGGAGTGGAGCGGCTGGCGCAAGGCTTTCCTGGTCGGTGGCCTGGCGCTGGTCCTGATCATGGCGGGGTGGGCGACGGTCTGGCGCACGGCCGCATGGCGCGATGACCTGACGCTCTGGCAGGACGCCGCGACGAAGGTCCCAGGGAGCGCCGCCGCGCATGAATATCTCGGCGCTGCCCGGTACCAGCGCGGAGACGTTGCCGCCGCGAGGGCGTCTTACGTGCGCGCGCTCGAGATAGACCCGGGCCGATGGACGGCCCGCACGGGCCTGGCGGCCCTCCTCGCGGCCGAGGGTCGTCACGAGGAGGCGATCGAGGCGGCCCAGGCCGCCCACCGGAGCCGGCCGGGCCAGCCGGAGCCGCTGGCGATTGCCGGGTATTCGCTTGCCACGCAGGGCCGGCTTGCCGAGGCTGTGGAGTCCTACGCCCGCGCGATTGCGATCGCCCCGGCGGTGGCGAGCACGCACAACCAGCTCGCGATCGCGCTGGCGGCGCAGGGAGATGGCGAGGGCGCGGAACGCGAATTCCGCGAGGCCGTTCGCCTCGAGCCGTCGAACGCCTCCTACGCGAGAAACCTGGCGTTGCTTCGCAGTCAGAGGAAATAGGCGAGCCCGAAGATCACGTTGACCCAGGACGGGTTCTTCACACCAAAGACCTCTCCCTGGGTCCAGGTGTAGCGCCCGGCGAGGGAGAGGCCGATGCGGGGTGCGACGGTGAACAGCAGTCCGGCCTCCGGTGCGACGGTCAGGCAGGTTGCCCCTTCGGTCTGATCGAGCAGAGAAGCCTGCCTTTTGAATGACAGCCAGGCGATGCCCACGCCCACACCCAGGAACGGTTGGATTGAACTTTTCGTCAGATAGTAGTGGACCGTCAGCTTGGCCGTGGTTGCGCTGATGCGTCGGTACACGGGGCCGGTGAAGGTGAAATCTGGAGTCTCGATCGTCGCGGGCGGATAGGACCTGTCGAACCAGTCCCAGGACCCGGCGATCCCCACCGCGAGTCGTCCCAGGACGCCCACGCGCGCAGCCACGTCCGCCCCCTGGACACCCGGGGCGTCGACCCATTGGCTCCGCAGCGCCGCGGTGGGGACGCCCAGCGCCCAACCCGCCGCCCAGTACGTCTGGTAGGGGTGGAACTCGTCCAGGTATCCATCAGCGCGGGCCTCACCGCCGATCCACGCGACCGACAGCAACGTGGAGAGCAGGAGGACGTTGCGAAGAGGGATCACGGCTCGATCACTCAGGGCGTGTGGAGATACGGCGACTGGGTGAAGGCCTGGTTCACGGCCGCGACGGCGATGGCGGTGTTTGAGGCAGTCGACTGGGTGAGAACGGCATATCCGGCGCCAGCCCAGACCCGGAGGATCTCGCCGGTGCCAGCCGCCGCGGGGCGGTCCCGGAGGTCGCTCATGTCGACGAGCAGCGTACCCGTGGAGAACGGGATCCAGTTCCATCCCTGCGAGCAGGCGAACGGCGGGAGCCCCCACCATGGCCAGTAGTCGCACGAGTAGAAGAGGTAGTCGGTACCCCGGTGGACGAAGACGGTGATCGCCAGGTCGGCGCTGGGCGGGACCACGGGGGGATGGGCCGGGTCGATGCGAGCCACGAGCAGGTAGCCGCGGTCGGCCATGTTCGATTCGATGGCGCCGAGGATCTCGGGCGCCGGTTCGAAGGTGTAGACTGGGGCATCCCTCGTTCCCTCCACGAACACGACCTGGGAGACGATCGCGAACGTCGTGAACGATCCGAAGCTCACGGCGCCGTCATGATAGGTCACGACGCCGGTACCGTTCGTCACGGCCGCCGAGGGCGTATCCGTGGCGCAGCCAAGCGTCGCGAGCGCCAGCAGGACGAGACCGGCAACGGTCGGACGCGATTGCTCCACTCCACCTCCAGAAGGTTAGTTATCCACGAATCGAGGCCGCCACGAGGGTGATCTCGTACCAGGGGTGATTCTCAAGAAGCGATAGGAAACGCTGACCGACCAAGCCGGTGGCGCCCAGGACGCCGACGCGGAACTTTTTTGTGCTCACGCCGAAAAAGGTACCACAAGGTCGGATCAAAACCCGAACTGGAATCCCATCGACGGGGCGAGCCCCCACAGGCCGGGAGCTCCCCGCGCCGGCGGGTACCACTCGAACAGCAGCTGGATCCGCAGCAGGCCGGCGATGACCGCGGCCGCACCGATCTCCACCTCCGGGCGGGAACAGCCGCCGATCGAGGTGCCAGCGCTCCCCGCGCATCCGGCGTCGGTGAGGTTGAATAGGTAGCCGGCCCGGAGGAGGAAGCTGGGCTGGAAGATCGAGTTCCCCAGCGCGCTCGGGACGAACTCGACGCCTCCCACCGGGAGGAGCCCCACCGGCGTGGGGTCCGACGAGATGGCGGTCAGCAGATTCTGGAGCTTCAACGCGCCGGAGAGGCGAAGCCAGAGGGTGTCGACCACCGCGGTGCCGCCGCCCACCTCCAGGGCGCGGCCGATCGTCACCTAGAGTGCACTGCGGGCGGCAGGTAGTGGACGGCGTCGACGACCAGGTTGGACGCCGCCGTCACCGTCCCTCGCGCGACGAAGCTGGGCTGACGCCTGGCCAGCGCGCGGGAGACGGCCAGGAGGTCGCCGCGGATGCCCGCCAGCGCCCGCGGCGAGTCGGCGCGGTCGTATCCCATCTCGGTTCAGTCCGAGCGAAAAGGTTCTCGTCCGGGTCTAGCGACAGGCCGCCCTCGGCGTGCGTCAGCGCGAGCATGGCGTTGATGCTGCCGGCCGACGCACCGCTGGCCAGCGCCAGGACGGGGGCGCGCCGGCGAAGGCCAAGGTGGCGGCGAGTAGCCGCGGGAGAGAGCGGTCCTTGGCCCCACTCTACGATGCTGCCGCGATCGTGAGGCAAACAGGACACCCGGCCCTTCGACTTCAGGGTGAGCGGGAGCGGAGCGGGGAGGATCTGCGCGCTCGTGCGAACCTGTGCCAGAATGCCACGGGGTAGGACCGGGCGGGAGGGCGCGACGTGAACGAGGCCAGGAAGATCCGGGGCGCGAGGACCAGGGCGAACTTCCGCGGCTGCCTGATCGGCGGCGCGGTGGGCGACGCGCTGGGCGCGGCCGTCGAGTGGAAGACCCACGCCGAGATCAAGGA
>Ga0315287_10001237_pt1 | contig 23388 bp, 24 predicted proteins | sample YL17G11_0_MG_FD_205037 | JGI IMG/M metagenome (GOLD analysis project Ga0315287, IMG submission 205037) | Sediment microbial communities from Yellowstone Lake, YNP, Wyoming, USA - YL17G11_0 | ecosystem: Environmental > Aquatic > Freshwater > Lake > Sediment | place: USA: Wyoming | collected... | reverse complement strand
CGGTGATCGGCCGGTCCTTTAAATTTTCAATTTTTAATTCTTCGATCGCCCATTTTGCCGCTTCGTAATCATCGGCCGACTCAAAAGTAAAGCGCTCCAGATAAGGGGTGCGGCCGAGCAGCACCATATCTTCCACCGTAAAACCTTCCACCGGCTCCATCAGTTGTGGCACAAAAGCGATCCTTCGCGCCAGCTCCCGCCGATCCAGATGCTCTAACCGATGCTGGCTGATGACCACCGTGCCCCTCTCAATTTTGATTAATCCGACCAGTGCGCGCAATAAGGTGGTTTTCCCTGAACCGTTTGGTCCGACGATACCGAGAAATTCTCCTTCTTCCAGTTCAAAAGAGAGCTCTTTAATGATCGGCTTTGTTTTCTGGTATCCGCAGACCAAGCGCTCAACCTTTAAAATGCTCATTTACCTTCTATCCTTTTACGTCGGAGCAAAAAAAGGAAGAAGGGCGCTCCGATCAACGCCATGATGATGCCTAACGGGATTTCCAGCGGCGAAAGAATGGTCCGGGCAAAAGTGTCAGCGATTACCACCAGCAACATGCCGGAGAGGGCCGAGACCGGAATCAGCAAACGATGATTCGGACCGATCAATAATCTGATCCAGTGCGGCACGACCAGGCCGACAAAACCGATCAAGCCGGAGACCGAAACCGCCGCGGCGGTCATCAGGGAGGCGAGGCCAATTAAAACTAAACGGGTATTTTCTATTTCTACGCCCAGGGTGGCTGCCATCTCTTCTCCCAGCAACAAGGCGTTAAGTTCTTTTGAATAATAATAAGCGACGATTATGCCGACGAGGGCATAAGGAATTACCGTCAACACATTTGACCAGGTGGCAAAGCTTAAACTGCCCAGCAACCAAAAATAAATCGCTTGCAGATTGCCGGATAGGATAATGATCAGCGAGAGGATCGCGCCGCAAAAAGCGGATAAAGCTACGCCGGCTAAAATCAAGGTTTCGGGCGAAGTTTTACCCGCCACCTGGGACAGCTTATAGACCACAAACACCGCCAGTAAGGAAAAAATAAAAGCCGTGACCGGCACGGAACTCATTCCAAAAACTATAAACTGGGCTCCCAGCGCAATTGAGATCGCCGCTCCCACCGCGCCCCCCGCCGAAATTCCCAGGACATAGGGATCGGCCAGAGGATTGCGCAATACGCCCTGCAAAATAACCCCGGAAACGGAGAGTAACAGACCGATCAGAGCCGCTAAAATAACCCGGGGAAGCCTGATTTGCCATAAGATCTCACTCTGCAAAAGTTTTAGGGGAGAAAGAAAAACCGATCCCAGCAACAGGGCGATGAGCATGCTGACCAATAAAATAACCAGAAGAAAAAGGATGGCTAATTTTTGTTCTGGCTTGCTAAGTTTTTTTATCATGGATAAATTCTGCAATTTTAGCGATTGCCTCAACCAGCCGCGGGCCCGGACGCGACAGAATATCCGGGTCAATAAAAAGCATTTTGCCTGCTCTCACCGCCGAGAGGCTCCGCCAGGGATTTTCATTTTTAATTTCTTCCCTTTTTACTGTGCCCTCGGAAATTATAATATAATTCGGGTTTGCTCTAATTATTTCCTCAAAACTATATTGAGGATAGGCTGCTTTTGATCCGCCGGCGATATTTTCGCCCCCGGCATATTTTATTAGGTCATTAATAAAATTTTTCCCGCCGGCAACGATTAAAGGCTTAAAACCCACGACCACTAAAACCTTTGGCTTATTTTGTTTTAAAACCTGAGCTTGGATCAATTCGATTTTCTTTTTCATATCTCTTACCAGGGTTCGGGCGCGGGCACTGGTCCCGGTTTTCTCTCCTAATTCCATTAAGGTTCGCATAACTTCTTCAACCGTATTGGGGTTAATCACATAGACGGGTAAAGGCTGCGTTTTAAAACGTTCGATCTCCCCCGCCTGGGCGTTGCCCAGCATCACCACCATATCCGGTTTAAGTGAAACCACCTTTTCCAGATTCAAGAAAAAACCGCCAACCTTTTCTTTCTTTTTAACTTCGGGTGGAAAGTTACAATTGGTGGTTACGCCTACAATGCGCTCCCCTAACCCCAGGGCATAAAGCATTTCGGTGGCAGAAGGGATTCCGGAAACAATGCGTTGGGGATAATCAGAGAAGCCCGTCGAGATTAAAACGGAAAAAACAAAAAGGGCAACAAAAAAGATCCGCATGCGCTTTATTCGACGCCCAGGCTTTTAAGCTGCTCTCTGCTTCCCAGTATCCGCCGAATTTTCAGTTCGCCTTCCGGTTTGCTGACAATGCCCGCGGCTTCCATCTCATCCATCAATCTAGCCGCGCGATTATAACCGATGCGGAATTTTCTCTGAACGTAAGAGGTGGAGGCCTGGCCGCTCTCGATAATCAATTTAGCCACTTCACCAAACAAACTATCCCTGCCGGCTCCACCCTCACCCCAACCTTCACCCTTACCTGATTCCGTAACGGCTTTTAGTTCCACAATTTCTTCCAGATACTCGGGCTTTGCCTGATCCTTAACAAATTTAATAATTTTCTCCGTCTCTTTATCGGTAACGAACGACCCCTGCACGCGCTGCGGTTTCATTGCCCCGATCGGATTGTAAAGCATGTCTCCCCTTCCCAGCAACTTCTCCGCCCCGGACATATCCAGGATTACGCGTGAATCAATCTGGGTGGCAACCGCAAAAGCAATGCGGGATGGGATATTGGCCTTGATCAGGCCGGTGATAACATCCACCGACGGGCGCTGGGTGGCAAGCACCAGATGGATCCCGGTCGCCCTGGCCATTTGTGCGATACGGCAGATGGCCGTTTCTACCTCCGTCGCCGCGGCCATCATTAAATCTGCCAGCTCATCGACAATCACCATAATGTAGGGCAGGCTCCCCTCCGCTCCGACTTTGCGATTATAAGCATCCAGATTACGCACCGCCGCATCGTGGAAGATTTTATATCTTCTTTCCATTTCTCTCAGCACCCACTCCTTGAGGGTTGCCGCTGCCCGTCGCGAATCGGTAACCACCGGCGCTAAAAGGTGGGCGATACCATCATAAATTGATAACTCCACCATTTTGGGGTCGATCATCAGCATCTTTACCTCATCCGGCCGAGCTTTCAAAAGAACGCTGTTGATGATGGAATTGATACACACACTCTTGCCCGATCCGGTGGTCCCGGCAATTAAAAGATGCGGCATCTTGGAAAGGTCACCGTAGACCGGCTGGCCGGCAAGATCCTTGCCGATAGCGATCAATAGTTTAGAAGGATTATTTATAAATTCATTCGTCTTAACGATTTCTTTCAGACGCACCGGCGTTACGGTAGCATTGGGGACTTCGATCCCCACCACCGATTTTCCCGGAACGGGGGCTTCGATTCTCACTCCCTGTGCCGCCAGATTGAGCGCAATATCGTCTGCCAGATTCGCAATCCGGCTAACCTTTACTCCCGGTTCCGGCTGAAGCTCATAACGCGTTACCGCCGGCCCCTGAAAAGTTGCCACCACGTGCGCGCCCACACCGAAGCTGCGCAACGCCTCTTCCAGCAATTTTTTGCGCAGCTCGGTAGTTTCCCGCAATTTCTCCGCCTGCTGTTTTTCCTTGGAGGAAGCGTCTTCCAGTAAATCCACCGAAGGCAGCTGATACTCTGAATAACCTGATTTATCTTCTGAGGTTTTTGTTTTTTCCTTGGCAGCAGGCTCAGCCTCCGTTTCAAATTTGGGGAAAGGAAATTCAATTACCGGTTGGGGTTTTACTTCTTTGGCTGCCGGTGGGGCGGGAATGACTTCCTTCAACTTCTTCTCTTCGATCTTGGCCTCAGCTTTCACCGGCGGCTTTTCTTTGCTCTTCTCTTTGATCTCTTCTTTATTCTCCGCCGGTTTGAGCCAATGCAAGAAGAGCGCCAGCAGATTTAAAAAGGTGATGTTAACCGTCATTAAAACGCCAATCAGCCCCAGCGCTACCAATACAATGTAAGCCCCCCATACTCCCACCGAACGGGTAAGCGCGAAATGAATGCCGTAACCAATCATTCCCCCCGCCCCCTGTAAATAGAGGGTCTTTGTATCTAAGAAATAATTAGAGGAATAAAACTGTGCCACCGCCACATAGATCATAAAAAGAATGAAAAGGCCGAGCAGTCGGACCGTCAATTCTTTTATCTCATGCCGCAGCAGCAGGATGAGCCCGTAAAAAGCAATGAAAAAGGGCAACACCAAAACCCCAACCCCCAAAATTGAACGGAGAAAAGTTTTGACCAGGAAAAAACCGATGAAACCGGTGGCCGAAGAAAGATTGGCTACCAGCACAAAAAGCGCCAGGGCTAATAAGAGAATACCGGTGATATCTTGTTTGAATTTAGATGCGACCGCATCCTTGGCTTTCGGCGGCTGACTGCTTTTTTTAGGTTTGGCGGGCATTTTGAAGAAGTATAGCAAAAAAAAGAGGGCCAAACAAGGGAAGTGAATCCCACGGTTTAGCCCCCGTTAAGCTTAAAGTTAAGCTTCTTTTACTCCAAATCGAGTCAGCGCTACCCCGCCCAAGCCGCAGCTGGCTGCGATGAATTTAGCCAACCAGCCCAGGAACGGGATTAATCCAACCAGCCAGAGGAAAATTACGCCGACAATCATTTCCACCATCATCGGTTTATTGATAATTTTAAAGGCCCGCATCAATTTCTTACCGACCAATTGTGCGGCTGCGAAATAGCCAAAAACGACGGCCGCCGCCACCACAATTAACCATACCGGGATAAAAATAATGCCGATAATACTTACCGCCAGGATGACCACCACCGGGACAATCAGCAACAACGCCAATAATCCCCACAGGAAAGTTTTTATCGGGGCTTTTTCAACCGTGAGGGAAACTTTTCCGGTCGCCTGGGTAAACAGCGCGACCAAAAGCATCCCCAGCAGGATAAGGCTGATTAATCCCATAATGCTGATCAGGGCCGCTCCCTTGATCAATCCTCCCTTAGCCAAAAAGGCAAACATGGGAGAAACGCTGGAGACATCCACTTCCGTCTGATCACCTTTTACCGCCGCCATCGGTTCTCTGATGATCTTGCCGCCCACCGAAACGACATCCCCTCCCACCACCGCCGAATCTTTCAGATAAATTGAACCGCCCACTGCTACCACATCTTGCATTACACTCCCGTAAACGGTGGCCGATCCTCCCACCACCACTACCGTTTTAACTTCCGCCCCAGCCGGGACTTCAACGCTGGTTCCAATTTTAATCAGCTCCTGTTGTTTTCCTAAAAATCCCTGAACGATGCCAAAACTGGCCGAAGCCATGGATAACATAAAAATCAGAGCTAAAACTGTAACCGTAGTCCTCTTAATCATATGCCCACCTCCTCGGGTTAGCGAGATTATACTGCGCGGGAATGCGGGTGTCAAACCGCCGATTTATTTTTTTAGACTTTCCAAGATTCCAGACAGGGTTTGATAATCGGTCTGCAATCCAAAACTGGCAGCGTTAACCACCCGATATTGAAAATGTCTGCGGTCGATGGAATAAACATCCCAGGGGTGCAGCTCTTTCCCAAAGATTTTCGCCGCCGTCTTGATAAAAGCGGCAGAAAGATTGATCTGAAAATAAACGCGTTTTTTATAGTAGTTACAAATCTCCCGAATAAAAGCAGAGGCGGTAATAACCGGATTGCCCAGCACAGACTCGCGTTCCTTTACCTCATTTTCCAAAAGATAAGCAATGATGCGCGCAATATCCTGAGCATGGATAAAATGGAAGGAAATATCCACCGTGAAAAAGCGTAAAAGCCAAAGCCAGCGCGGAACCCCCAGCAGGCCCAGTGTCCCGTGGGAATAGGGATGCGTTTTGTCGCCGCCCAGCACCCAGGTGGGAAAGAGCGTGGTAATTTTATTATAAATCTTCAGCTCCGGTAATTTCTTGTAAGTGAGGTATTTCCCGCGTATATAGCCGGTGCCAAGCTCGTCCGCTTCCGCCAGGACTTGGTTATGCGGGCCCAGTAAGCTGGCGGTGGAAAGATAAATCACCTTTTTGCAGCGCTTCTCGTCCAGGAGGTTAAAAAGCGCGATGGTATAATCATAATTAATCTCGGTCCCGCCCCAGTGCGCCGCAGCGTGGATCACATAATCCATTTCTTTTAGAAGCCCACTTTGTTGATCGATATCACGCATATCCCCTTTAACGATTTTGACATTGGGATAAGCTTGATAGTTGAATTTGAGTTTACTTACATCTCTGACCAGGAGAAAAAGCTGGTAATCCTGGTTTTGGGCAAGGACATCAAAGAGGTAATGTCCAACGCAACCGCTGATGCCGGTAATAAATAGGTTTTTCATTTTAAATATCATACCATAAATAATTGAAATTTCTCCCATATTTTTACGATAGATAGATAGCAAAGAATGCCAGAGATTTCAAGGAGAAATCGTGAACATCAGCCCAGCTAGATTGGAGCGCCCCTCGTCACCCGCCAGGGCATTACGCCCTCAGGCATCTAAGCCATATTCTCCCATCCCATCCCTCACAATTCTAAAAACGGAACCAAGGGAAGGCCTCAAAAGCCTTTGGCTAAAAGTAAAAACCTTTTTCTTGAATTTAGTTGCTCAGTGGTTTGGGGGAAAAAGCGCTGCCGCAAGCCCTACCACTGGACCTGAAGTTTCCGCCAAAGCAGCTCTTACGGCCGACCAACCGCTTCCTCTCCCAAAAGAAATAGAAGTGGCTTCTAATTCGGGGTTGATTTCTTTGCCGGATAAATTAGTCGCCGTTAAAAGACTAAAAAATGAAATTCAAAAATTAGCTGGAGACATCAATCGGATCCTACGCCGGCTTGAAGATTATGCCCTGACAAGGGGGAATCTGCAGGGCTTAAAAATACCTTCTTTTTTCGAAAAGAATAAAATAGTTATAAATATTGAACAGCTCAAGGCCGAAATTGATCAAGTTAGTGCCCAAATAAATACGCAAAATACGTCTAAGCTTATTTCAAAGATGCTTTCTATGATCCACAAATCTTTGTTAGTAGTGGAAAAAAGAATTGGCAAACAGAACGATCCCCCCAAACCAACGCCAAAAAATCTAGAAGAAGTGCTTCCAAAACCGATGCCAATCATTCTCTCTCCCACCAGAACGGTCGAGCCGCAACCTTCAGACTTTGATCCGGAAAGGGTTGAAGTAACAACCATTGTTGAAACGCCGCTAACCCCGGAAGAAATGGAAAGAATGCGCTTTGAGCAATCGATTATTGGAAAACAAACCGAAAAAATAGCTTATAAATTAGCTTCGTCATTCCCGAGATTGGCAAATTCTTTTAAAGAAGCGGTTTTCAAACTCTACCGCCATCAGATTATAGATATTGAGCTTTCCCTAGGAAGGCTGCAAAGTCAGATCGGTGAGCTGGCAGAAAAAAAGATCGGTAAGTATGAAGTCTTCGGGTTGGTGCATGAGATCCTCAGGCTGGGAGCGCTGAGTGAAAGCCGAGAAGGTAAGGATAGATTAACCGGTATCGGTCAAAACCTGGGTGAGATTACTTTTTACATGCCCGAAATCACCGAATACGCGCCGGGTAAATTTAATATTGTGGGCAGCCGGAGGAAGGCCACGCTAAGCCTGGAAGCCGATGGCTACTGCCGTAAATCCGGCACTTTGATCGAGATAAAATATTGCGAAAATTTGCGATGGTTCAGGGACGGGGTAATCACCGCGGAAGAAAGGGCCCAAGTCTTTAGGATTGCCTCACAGTTCCGTAAATATAAAAAGGCTTTGGATGACGGCGTCATTCGAGCGGTGGAATTCCATTTTACTGTCTCTTCCCTCCACCCTGCCGCTATGAAGGTAATCAAAGAGACCTTTCAAACCCAACTGCCCAAGGTAAAGATTTATCTTTATCCAAACAATATCACCAAACAAATATCCTCAAAGGCGGAACTGATTTTTAGCGGGGCAGATATCACCGCGATTAAAAAGGTTGCCTAGCTTTAAACACCTCTCTCCTCCCAATTTATGTGCCCCAAATTCATACCCATTAAAACTGAAATTCCAATCAAAAAGCATCGATATATTAATAGAGGAAAAATTATGTTGAAAGGAGAGTCACTAGATGACATCCGGTCCCCCTAAAGTACAAAATAATGTTATCATGTTTGCTGCCGCTAATGGCAGAGGGACACAAGGGCCCTCTGATCCTTCTAGACCTCAAACTTCTAGGCATTTAGCTTTATTAGGGCAATTACCTCTAAATTTGCAGAAACGGGTCAGAGATTTTGAAAATTTAAACATCCAAGTTCAAACTGAAACACTTCGCGAATTACAAACGCACACCGATGAAGTTGATCAATTATTATTTGAAGCTTCGGTCGAAAGAAAATCAGCCGATCCAAAATATCAAAAGAACGATCCCTTTTTCATTGACCCAACCATTTATAAAGTAATGAAAGGTCATATCGTGGATTGTTGTTATGAGGTTCCCACTAAAAAAGGTGGGGTATCAAGAAATCAAGCGAGATTTTTGGAACAATTGGCCAATGATGTAGAGAGAGGAAGAGGTTCAATTACTTTGATAGGACTTGATTCTGGACATCCGGATATTAAAAGATTGGGATTAGATGTGCCACAATCAGTACCCTTACGAGCTAAGCTTGATGATAAAGAACCAGACAATATCGTTCAAATTACTGGCATAGGTGGGTTATTAAGGCTACAGAGAGAACATTCAGACCATCCCGCTTTTAAATCTCAAGAAGAAACCATACAACAAGCAAGAATGATGATCTCTCCACTGTATGAGATAAAACATGAGCGAGGATTGGTAATAAAACCTCCATCTGAAGAAAATGAAGGAGTCATGGTCTTGGAAAATGGTTTAGAGATAGAAATGTGCAATGTAAGAATGGTTCATATTATTGGAGCAAATGAAAAAGCGTTATTAACTAGAGGAGCTGATGAAATATATTTAGGTAGGCCCATAAGAGTGTGGCATGAGGGCGCTTGGCATAAGGCAGTTATTGAGTGTCCTACTGGACCACGCGGATTAATTACAGTTAGAACCGATGAAAGAGTTCATGATGGCGGTTTTCTTGATGGACATGGATTAAGTGTAGGAAGAAAATCGGCTGATTTGGACCTTAGAGACCCTGCGACCTCAACCGAAAGAGAACATCCCTTAATGAGGCATCCAGAAATCAGGATGGGTAGATGCGTTGCTTTTATCCGTGAAGGAGAAAGACAGATAGGTTATATAGAACAAATTATTTCTGATCAGGAAGGCTATCTTATCCAAACTACCAATGGGCCTGATATGATTCATTTTGATAACGCAGAAGTTGAGTTTTTACCGCGAACGGACAAAGCGCCCCTGGATCACCCTGACATTATAAGAGGCAATAAAATCGTAAGCTTTGATTCCATGGATCGAAAAAACAGGGTCTATGAAATATTGGGGTACGACGAAAAAACAGGAAGAATTCTTGCAAAAATGGTTTCCCTGCGTCCTAGATTTGCGGCAAACTATTATTATTTTGATGCGGATGATACAAGTTATTCTATTTTAGGCAATGGGAAGGAAGGGCTTGAAAGATTTCCTCGCTTAAGAGATCAGTACAAATACCCAGCACCAAAAGTGAGATTCAATTGGGAGGGGAAAATATTAGAAGGCAAACTGCTTACGGCCGAAACCTTGCCTGCTTTTGTTGAGGTTATTATAGAAAAAGACCCATCACAATTGCCCAGTGCCGACGCTTATAACAGATATGATGTTCGTTTGGATGATATAATCGAAGTTATATAATTTTCCGCTCCCATCTTTCCTATTCTTGCCCCTCAAATTCTCTCGGGGTAAACGTTTTTCACCTGCTTCGAACGTGTCGAGAGGCTTTTTTACTGTCAAGGTCTCGCCATTTTCATTTCTTCTTGCATCTTGTTGCCGCTTTCATTAATCCCTTATTGCCTTTAATCAGCGCTAATTTTTGAGTTCTCGACCAGCCTTTGATCTGGCATTCTCTTTTGGCTGCGGCTGATCTAGTCGGATATTCTTCAAAATATCTCAACCTCTTCGCAGGATTATAAGCGGTGTAATGGCCACCCAGGCCCACTTTATGCTGTTCTAACCTTCTCTCAAGGTTATTGGTTATTCCGGTATAAAGAGTTTTATTAGTGCATTCAAGAATATAAACAAAATAAGGCATTTCTTAGGCCTCGACTCCCTCTCGACTCAGTCGCTACGCTTCTTCGCTCGAGGTCGCTCGGCCTCTCACTCCTCGCGAGGGAACGAAGTCCTGAGCGAGGGAGCGTAGCGACCGAGTCGAGGTACTGCCGGACCTGGATTCGAACCAGGACAGTCAGCTCCAAAGGCTGATGGCCTACCATTAGCCGATCCGGCAATGCAAAAAAGTATATCAGCTCAAGTGAAATTTTTCAAACTTTATGACGATAAATGTTTGCTATGATTAGGATAGGTTCAAAAGATCCGCAGCTCAGATTCCAGCCCCAGCCGCGACCGGAATCTTCCATCGGCCTCAGCCGGAGGTCGATTGAAGGCTGGGCGCAAAATTTAGGCGGGATCTTTGACTCGCGACTGCTCTCGGTGCAAACGTTCTTACCCGATAAGGATTTAATCGAGCTCAAAAACGAATTCCTTCAAGCCCTGCGCAGCCAGCAACGTTTCAACGATGCCCAATTAAATACCCTTGAACACGCTTTCGACTTTATGATCCGCTTCCACGGAAAGGAAGTTTTTCCGGACGGAGAGAGAGTTTCTGTCCACTTGATGGGTGTCGCTCGAACCCTGGCCGAGTGGGGCGGCGACCCAGCGGTGGTCGCCGCCGGCCTGCTTCACCTTTCACCGCAGCCTGAGCTCGAAAAGGCTGAGATAGATTCCGAAGTAATCGCTTTAATCCAGAGAAAGAAAGTATTGGCCAGTTTTCTCTACCGCTCTCTCGGTAAAAAATCTGAAGAAGAAAAGCTCACCGAACACGAAGGACGTTATCTCTTTAAAATGTGTTTGATGGAGGAAGGCGATATCAACGTTTGGCTGCTGGAAGCGGCCGATGCCTTTAAGACCCTGTCCTCGATCGCCGAAACCGATACCAGCACAAAACTTACCGCTTCCCGTACCTACCACGTTTTGCCGATTGCGTTGCGACTTTTCGGGTTTGAAAAAATCGCTATGAAAGTTGAAGATATTGCTTTTTTGCGCCTGGACAAAGAGGGATACGAAAGAATCGAAGCCCTTATCACCGATACCAATAAATTGGATCGCTTTAAAGCACTGGAACATTTAAGATTAGTAACCGACCTCTTGGGTGAAGAGCTCACCAAACTCGGCATCAAACACCGCATCGAAATTGATGTGAAAAGCGTGGTTAGCACTAAGAAGAAAATTAAACGTGGAGAAGAACTTACCGATCCTTCCCGTTTCAGAATAATTATTGAAGGACTACCACCAGAGTGTAAAGACGTCGCCGATTCGGTCATTGGCGACATGAGAAGCTTGAATTATGAGATGGTTGCCAGTGAAAGCAAAAACTTTGTCCAAGGTATAACCTATGAAGGGATAGAAAATCCTGGCCCTAAAGAGAAGAATGACTATCAATCCCTCCATCTTCATTTTAAAGGCAAAAAAAATGAGCCCCTGAATGTTCAGATTCGTACCGAGGAAATGCACACTCAGGCCGAGGTGGGCAGCGCCGCTCACGGTCGTTTCAAACAAAATGGACTAGCGGAAGATATTGTCTGGGATGAAGCACGCTCCCTGCGCCAAACCCTGATCGAAGAAGGGCGACGCTACGCTATTTTTGCAGGCAAAATCCATCGTATTATTCCCTATCCACCTCGCAGTGACCTAAAACTTTATGATCTGGCCTTTGCCATTGCCGGCCGGGGATTGCATTGCCCGGATTTTGTACAGCTTGAAAGAATAAATGTTGAAACCGGAGAAACGACTAAAAGCAAAGTCTCGGTTTTTTCGCCTCTAAGGAACGGCGACAAAATATTTTTCACCCCCGCTGGAAAACCGATCCTCTCCGGCCGTCTGAAAAAGGCTTCTTCCATCCCCGCCCTGGTAACCCTGGAGCTAGCGCGGAAAGGAGCGCTCGATGAGTCGGCCATGGAGATTGAAAGCGCTGAAGCGGAAAGAAGAGGGAAAGCCGCGCTGGATATTCTCCTCTCAGAAGAAGAGAACGCTCTGCGCACCCGCTTCGTGGACATCTTAGAAAAAGAGGGGCGTGGCGGGCTTCCGATTAAAATGCTTCATTCCCTTCACCGCGTGGCAAAAGAACTAGGAGCAGAAGATGAATTATTCTTGCAGCAGGCAATCGGGTTAGCGCAGCGCGATCGAGAGAAAATAATAAACTCCGCCAGAGAAATCTTGCGAACCTCTTCATCTGCCGTCGCTTACAAGATCGAGGGCGGTTATGCTGATCTCTGGATCATGGTGTATGGTGTCCCTGGCGTATTAAAAAATCTTATGCTCCTTCTTGGAGATGAAAAACTGGAAATAATTAATCTTGATAGTTTTCCACTGGCCAACCATTTTTCCTTAATAAAAGCCCGGGTCCAAGTGAGGGGCAGGAAAGAAGGCATAGACGAAAACATCCTCTCATTTTTAGGCAAAGCGGAGGACCTTTACCAGCGACTCAGTCTGCCGCCCGCGGGAGAATACGATGAAGTAAAAGCCGAATTTTATCTCAACCGGATGACTACCAGCACGCTTATAGAAATTAGCCAACGCATCCACGATCGTTTTAAATCGAGCGTTAACATCGTCAAAGCCAGCTTCCCTACGATTCACGAAGGAAAAGCCCTCTGCTGTTTACATTTGATGGTTTCTCGTCCCCTCTCGGGTGATCTGGATAAATTTCATCTCAAGCTGATGAGGACCTTGTATAATCTGCGGGGTTTATCAGGACTGAATATTCCCAGATAATTTTCGCTACAATTTTTTACGCAGGTAAAAATTAGCCGGCGTTTTTATATAAATATTTAAGGAGTTTCTCGTTTTCTTCGGAAAGCTCTTGCCCTCGACGCTGCATGATAAGCTTAATCGTTTCCAAGGCTTTATTTAATTGCGTCTTATCATTTATCCCCCAGCTAAAGGAAGGGACCTGTTTGGGGGTTACTCCCCCGCCAAAAATATTGGCCGCCACACCGATGGTGGCACCGGTGTTAATCAAGGTTCCGATACCGGTTTTTGTATGATCCCCTATAAAGCAGCCAACGAACTGTTCCCGGCTATCAACTTTTTTCCCTTCGATGATAACTTTTACCGTACCATAATTATTTTTTAGATTTGAATTAGTCGTCCCGGCTCCCAGATTCACCCATTCGCCAACGTAGGAATCACCGATAAAGCCATAATGCTGTTTGTTGCCGTAACCGTGGAAAATCGATGCGCTTACTTCTCCGCCAATACGGCACATGGGACCAATGGTTAAAGGTCCACGCAGATAAGTAAAAGGACGAATAACCGAGCCTTTTCCGATATAAATCGGCCCGCTGCGCGCATCGATCACGGCATTGGCTTCAATTTCTGCTCCTCGATCGATGATGACTGAAGTTGGATTATAAAATACCACCGATTTATGGACTTTGCGGTTTAAGCTAAAACTTAGATATTTTTTGTCTTCCAAAATCTCATGCGCATTGTTTTTTAACAAACCCCAGAGAGTTTTTAGGGTAACACAGTTAAGCTTGGTAACCCTGCCCTTTTTGCGGGCTTCTTCAAAATTTTTCGTCACCGCTCTCACCGCCACCACCTCCCCTCCCCCGACAAACACCTCATCCGGCCCTTTTAAGGGGATCTTTTTCGCCATCCGCGCCGGCGCCAGCAACCGGCCGTTGATAAATAGGCCTTTCTCAAACTTCATTAATTTTTTGCCCGGGAGATAATAGCGACCGCTATACAGGGTCTCAGCTTTTGGATAGTGACGGATTATTTTTTCTGCCAGGGTGTTGATACCGCAGCGCAGAGCGTAAACCGGCCGTGTCCAGGTGAGGGGCAAAAAATTCTTATAGCCCTCGTCTTCAAAGATGATTACCTGCGTCATTCTGTTTTCCTTTTATAGCCTGAACTTTCAAAACTATAGGTAAAGTGGGTGTGCGTCTCATATCTCCCCTGGAGGATGGCGACCACATCTTCGATAAAAACGATCTCTTCATCCGTAGGGATGACAAATATTTTTACCGGAGAATCATGGCTCGAAATCGAGACTTCCTTGTCCCCGCTGTGGGTTTTCTCATTCTGGCGCTTATCCAGCTTCAATCCCAAATTTTCCAGCCCCTCCAATACTTTCTCGCGCAGCTGCCAGTTCTTTTCCCCTGCTCCGGCGGTAAAAACGAGGGCATCCACCCTCCCCAAGGCGGCGGTGTAAGCACCAATATATTTTTTCAGCCGGTAGGCTTCAATTTCTATCGCCAGCTGACAGCGGCGGTCGCCTTCCTGCGCCGCCCGTTCAATATCCCGGCGGTCCATGTACTTGCCGGTGATACCCAGCAGTCCTGATTTTTTATTTAAAATTGATTCAATTTCTTCGGCATAGAAACCCTCTTTTTCGATCATAAATAAAATGATGGCCGGATCGATATCGCCGCAGCGCGTACCCATTACCGCTCCCTCCAGCGGGGTCAACCCCATGCTGGTATCGATGGAAATCCCCTCCTTCACCGCTGTAATGCTCACCCCGTTGCCAATGTGGAGCGTGATCAAATTTACCTCGGACGGTTTTTTGTTCAGCAGCACCGCCGCGCGGCGGGAGACATAAAGGTGGGAAGTGCCATGGAAACCGTATCTTCTCACTCCGTACATGGCATACCATTCATAAGGCACAGCGTAAAGGAAAGCTCCCTCGGGCATGGTCTGGTGAAAAGCGGTGTCAAAAACTGCAATGTGGGGAACACCCGGCAGCAGCTCCTGGGCCGCTTCAATCCCGGCGATATTGGGAGGGTTGTGGAGCGGCGCGAGATCCTGCACGCTGCGAATGGCCGCTAAAACTTCCTCATCGATGCGCACCGAGCTTTTAAATTTTTCACCACCGTGCACCACCCGATGCCCCACCGCCGAAATCTCAGAGAGCTGCTTTACGCTGGCTCTCTCCGAGCGGGTAAGAGTATCGATGATTAGTTTCAAGGCTGTTTTGTGCTCCGGGCAGGGGGACTCAAGCTTGTGCTCGGTTTGCCCCGGAACTTCAAATTTAATAAAGGAACCGTCAATCCCGATACGCTCCACCACTCCATGGGTGACAACCTGTTTTTTCCCCCAGTTAAAAAGTTTATACTTGATCGAGGAACTCCCGCAGTTCAGAGCTAAGATCATCATATGCGGATGAGGTGGAACCCGGATGATTTAGTTACTTTTCCCTTACCGTCAACAATTAAACCCTCAACCCCCGGCAAACTTTTAATTAACTCCATGCCTTTCTGAGGGCCCAGCACAAAAATCCCGGTGGAAAGGGCATCCATTTCGGCGGCATTTTTACCGATTAGAGTAACTGCCTGGCATTCTTCTGCCGGTTTTCCGGTGCGGGGATCAACGATGTGCCTTCCTTGCGCGTAGTCGCCCGAGGTCGATAAACTTTGCCCTTTGCTCAATTCAACCATCCCCAATATTTCTTTTGGACGGCTAGGATGTTGAATGCCTATTTTCCATATTCTCTGTCCAAAGACCGCGATCGAAGAATGCATGTCCACCATGCCGCTGCGTGAACCTTTTATCAACAATAAATGACGGGCCGCTTCCACCGCGAATCCCTTGCCGATCCCTCCCAGATCAATCTTTTCTCCTTTTCTTTTTAAATAAACTTTACTGATAGCCGGATTCAAAACCAAATCCCGGGCGTGGCCCAAAGTAATATCAAAGGCCCCTTGTGTCAGTTTATTTATTTTAACCGCCAGATTAATACAATCAAAAGTATCGCGGCTGACCTGCAGCGGCGCTTTCCCGGCCAGAGCATTAATCAAAGCAATCTCGCTCTTGGGAGAAAATTTATTAAAAATAATATCTATTTTTTCGATCTCATAAAGGGCGCGCTGGGCCAGATAGGGCGACATCGGCCCCTCCACCTTCACCCGGGCGGTGGTCCCCATTAATTCTGCCGTCCGCTCGCAGGAGAAAACCAGGTTGTTATAGGCGGATTCGGCGGTGGCCATTAGCAAAACAATAATTAAGACGAAATATAGAGGTCTTATTTTCATGATGAGTATATATATGATATAATATCTTAAACTAAGAAGCAATCCTTATGAACAAGGTAAAAGGGCTAAAGCGCAAAGATCTCCTCGGATTAAAAGATCTCTCGGTTGAAGAAATCAAATTAATCTTAAAGACCGCCCATTCCATGAAAGAGGTGGCGGCGCGCCCTATCCCCAAGGTCCCCACCCTGCTGGGGAAACACATTATTACCCTCTTTTACGAACCGAGCACCCGCACCCGCACCTCCTTCAATATGGCGGCAAAAATACTTTCGGCCAATATCACCAACGTGGCTATCTCCTCCAGCAGCGTGGCCAAGGGAGAGAACTTCATTGACACCATCAAAAATCTGGAGGTGATGGGTTGTGACGCTATCGTGATCCGCCATCCCATGGCCGGGGCTCCCCACCTGGCGGCCCAGCACTGCCAAGCCGCGGTAATCAATGCCGGTGATGGCTTTAATGAACATCCCACGCAGGGCTTGCTGGACATCTTTACCATGCAAGAGAAAAAAGGTAATTTGGCCGGAAAAAAAGTTTTGCTGGTCGGTGACATTTCCCATTCCCGGGTAGCGCGCTCAAATATCTGGGGGCTGAAAAAATTGGGAGCGGAGGTAGTGGTGGTGGGCCCCCCAACCCTGATACCCAGGGAAATTGAAGAGATGGGGGTTCGGGTTTCTTATAATTTTGATAAGGAGATCGAAAACGCGGATATCATCAATATGCTGCGGATTCAAAAGGAGCGCCAGGAAAAAGGGCTTTTCCCTTCGATTGAAGAATATGCAAAGCTGTACGGATTGGATGGCGAAAGAATTAAAAAAGCCAAAAAAGAAATTATTATCATGCACCCCGGACCGATCAACCGCGGCATCGAAATAACCTCGGAGGTAGCAGATGGCCCCAACAACGTTATCCTGGAACAGGTCACGAACGGGGTTGCCGTCAGGGCCGCGTTGCTCTTTTTGCTACTGGGAGGGAAATCCGGGACTTAACTCGCCCCTTTCTGTCGGTGGATTTCGGAAAGTTTTAGCTTCATCTCTTCTAAGCTTCTACCAAAAAGCGGATAGAAACATACTAACACAAACGCTAAAATCAGTGCCACCAGCGGTAAACCAGCGATCAGCAGACGGAGTCCATAAATAAATTCGCGGGGTTGCGAGTAAATGAAACGGTTATAACCGGTCAGCAGAAAAACACAGCCAAAACTCACGGCCTCCAGCGGGATCGCCAGGCGATTCACAAAATTATTAGTCCCAAAATAAACCCCCTCACGCCTTTTTTTCGTTATCGTTTCGTCGGCATCGATTATATCGGAGAGCAAAATATCCTCTAGGAGAATTAGGCCTCCTGTGCCAAAACCAAACAAAAATACCGAGAGCAAAACAAGCTTAAAATCCCTCGCATACAGCAAAGGGAGCAAAGCGATCGCCAGCACCAGCAAAGAAGCCAACCAGCAATTTTTCGCTCCCAGTCGGAGCAACATTTTTCGCCAGATCTGCAAAGAAAATATAGCGATTAAAAATACCAGTGCCATAAAGTAAACGGTTTGTTCGTTATTTGATTGTAAAACATATTTTGCATAAAAAGGAAAACTGGCCAGCACCATGGTCAGGGCGTATTGTGCCAGTAAGTTTGCTCCAGCGAAAGGCCAGAAAGCGCGATTTTTTAAAGTAGCTCGAAACGATTCCCGAAATCCCGGCTGCCGTTCCTGGCTATAAACCATTTTTTCCCGACAACCCCAAAGCGCCAGCAGGAAACAAAGCGTAATCACCGGGGCAAAGATTGCGCCCAGCCACCCCCACCCCCAATTTGCATAAATCAATGGCGGAAAAATCATCCCCAGGCCGATCCCCAGCATCCAGAAGGATTGCCGCAGGGAATTTACTTCGGCACGTTCTTTTAAGGAAATAAACATCTCCGGGTAAAGTGCCACCAAATTAATGGCAATCATAGAATAAAAAGTATCAAAAAGGCAGATCACCATCACAAAATAAATAAAAAGTTGAGAAGTTTGATTTATTCCGGAAAAGCCGGGGACCCAGAGAAGGTAGTAAATCAAGCCAAGCGGTAACAACCCAAAAGCGATATAGGGCCTGCGTCTTCCCCAGCGGGTACGGGTATAGTCAGAGAGGTAACCGAAAACCGGGTCATTAACCGCATTCCATAAACCAAAAACCAGCATGCCGATCGCCGCCAGGTAGGGAGAAAGCTTCATCACATCTACATAGAAAAATATCAGGTAAGTGGCAAAAGACTGGTAGGAAAGCGCAGTGGCAAAAGAACCCATGCTGTAAGCCAGTTTCCGAGCAAAACTCATTAGTACTCAATGCCCTTTCGCGCTAAAACGCCACGGTCATAAACGTGTTTGACTTTTTTTATCACCGAGACGCCATCGGCCAGACGGTAGAGGCGCTGGCTGGCCCGACGCCCGGTCAGCACCACATCCATGGATTTGGGTATTTTTTTTAGAAAGCGGATGACCTCTTTTAAGTCCAAGAGTCGAATCGCGATTGCCAAATTAATTTCATCCAGGATCAATAATTGCGGCCTTTTTTTCAAAACTTTTTTGGCGAATTCAAAACCTTTTCGGGCCAGATCCTTGTCCCTGGGAGCCGGGCGTCCTAAATTTACCAATCCCTCCCGCCCAAACTGATAGATCTGCAAATAGGGGGCTAATTTCCTGGCGGCTTGGTACTCACCTGTGTCTTTTCTTCCTTTCATAAATTGGATGATGATCACTCTCCGCCGGTGGCCAACCGCCCGCAGCGCCAATCCCAGCGCCGCGATCGTTTTTCCCCCACCCTCACCCGTAAAAAGATAGATCATATCTCACAGCACGGCTCACCCGTGTCCTCCCTGTACAAAACCTGTTGCGGTTTACTGCCATAACGATAGACGGTGATCCCTTTACACTTAAGTTCATAGGCCATAATAAAAGCGTGGCGCACATCTTCCGCCGTCGCCTTCTCGGAAAGATTGATGGTTTTAGAAACAGCATTGTCACAATGCTTTTGGAAGATAGCCTGCATGCGCACCTGCCATTCTGCCGCAATCTCAAAGCTGGTGACGGTTGCGGCGGTCCTCTCATACCGGGTGGAAAGACGGGTACCGCCCAAAACCTCTTTAGTAAATTCAAGCGAAAAGATAGGCTCAATCCCTGAAGAACAGCCCGCCATGAGACTGATGGTCCCGGTGGGAGCAAGCGTAGTTACCGTTCCGTTACGCATTGATCGATATCCCTTTTTATACCAGGTGCTTTTCTTAAAATTAGGGAACGAACCCTTTTCTTTCCCCAGTTCCTGCGATCGGCGATGCCCTTCCAGCTTTATAAACCGAGCAATTTTTCCCGCCATTTCCAACGCCGGCTCTGAATCATAGCGAATTCCAAGTCCAATCAACATGTCGGCAAAACCCATGATCCCCAAACCGATTTTCCGATTGGCCAGGGTGATTTTTCTGGTTTGCGGTAACGGATATTTATTTTTATCAATCACATTGTCCAAAAAGGTCACGGCCATTCTGACGGTGGCGCGCAATTTATCCCAATCCGGCCGATCATTTTTCGTCATCTTTGCCAGATTGATAGAGCCGAGATTGCAGCTTTCATAGGGCAGCAGGGGTTGCTCTCCGCAGGGATTGGTGGCTTCAATTTCTCCCAGCTCCCGTAGCGGATGACGACGGTTAATTTCATCCATAAAAATAACCCCTGGATCACCCGTCTTCCAGGCAGCATCGACGATTAAATCGAAAATTCCCCGGGCGGAAACACTTTTTACCCGCTTTTGGGTGCGGGGATTGATCAGATCAATTTCACGATCATGCTCAACCGCTTGCATAAATTGAGTGTTAAGGGCCACCGAGATATTAAAGTTATGCAGCACATCGCTTTCCCGTTTGAGGGTGATAAAATCGATAATATCCGGATGATTGACGGAAAGGATCCCCATGTTTGCCCCCCGCCGCTTTCCTCCCTGCTTGATAACTTCGGTGGCTTCATCAAAGATTTTCATGAAGGAAACCGGACCGGAAGCCACGCCGTGAGTGGTCCTTACCGCATCCCCTTTCGGGCGCAGCCGTGAGAAAGAAAATCCCGTCCCACCACCGCTCTGCTGGATCAATGCCATATTTTTAATCGCGTCAAAAATTCCCGGGAGCGAGTCCTCCACCGGAATCACAAAACAGGCACTGAGCTGCCCCATGGCGGTGCCGGCATTCATCAGGGTAGGAGAATTTGGTAAAAACTCAAGTTTTGATAAGCGGGTATAGAATTCTTTTTCTTCTGGTTGGTGGTTAGCGATGGAGCGCGCAACGCGCTGTAAAAGTTGGTCGGGGGTCTCGATCACCTGCCCCGCTGCATTTCTTAAAAGATACCTTTTTTCCAAGACGGCCAGGGCGTTTTGGTTAAATTCAGACATCAATCGCTTCAGTGGGGCACTGGGCAGCTATTTCCTCCGTACTGTGAATCTCACAATAATTTTTAATGACCACGGCTTTCCCGTCAGGACCCCAGATAAAAATCTCCGGGCAAAGTTCGAGGCATAAGCCACAACCTGTACACAGGGCCTGATCAACCACAACCATATCTTTCCCTCCTTACATATTTAAAAGTTGCCGGATACGCGCTTTATCAAAACCTACGATAATCTGGCCATCGATATCAAGCACCGGCACTCCCAACTGGCCGGATTTTGCGATCATTTCTTCCGCTGATGCCTGACTGGTGGAAACATCAATATCGGCAAAGGTGATCTGGTTCTCCGCCAGAAATTGTTTCACCATTTTACAGTAGGGACAGGTGGGGGTCGAATATACTTTCACTTCTGCCATGGAGTGCCTCCTTTGTTATTTATAACCGCCCTTCTTCAATAATTTTCTTTTTCTCGCGTCGGCGTTCACATCCTTCACATTGTTCCGGATCGAAAAGTGGTTCTTTACAAAAGGCGCAAGCCAACAATTTTTCCCCTTTATATTTATAGAGGGCCAGTTGCGCAAAACAGTTTTGGCAGGTTAAGCGTTTCCCTTCTTTTGCCTCTTTGGGGATTTCTATTTCATTTTCGCACACCGGACAGTTTAATTTGTAGGCAGGCATCTTTAATCCTTATTTAACTCGGCGATGAGATCACTCACGTTTAATCCGTGAACCTCTGCCGCCTGCTCCAGGGTTTCCCCCTGTGCGATTACACAACCCAGGCAATGCATTCCCTTTGACATCAAAATGGCGGCAATCTTGGGCTTGAGTTTCAGCGCCTCAGCAATCGTCATATCCTTGGTAATTTTTGTCTCCGGCACAAAAATTATTTTACTATACTCCCGGCTTTATCTCAAGTCGATTATATTAATTTCCCTGCCGGAAACCACTTGGATGTTAGTAGAACCGCATTGGGGACAATCAAAGCGCAGCTTCTCCGGGTTAAAAGCGCTTTTACATTCGACGCATTCCACCCGCAGTGACTTTATCTCCAGCTCCAGCCCCATCCCTTCCGCCACCGATCCGGAAGAAATCGTATTAAACAACTCCCGAAACTCCGGCGGATCGGTGATTAAAGTTTCGCCGATTTGCACTTTGGCATAAGTCAATTTGGTTAACCCCTGCTTCCGGGCCGCTTCTTTAATTTTGGTCAGCACGTCCTCTGCCAGACCAAGTTCATGCATGGCTTACCATTGCTCCTTAATAATCATTTGCCGGCGACAGTTCGGGCAGAGAAAGGTTAAATGGCCGGCGCGGGAGTGTAAACTTTGGACCGGCAGTGGTTGCAGTAAACCGAGCTCGGCGTGACGCGCCAGCAAAAGCGTCGGATTGGCATAAAGCAGATGGCCCACCTTAAGTGCAAGCCAGCGTAAGTGGTCCAGCGGTGCGATAATTTCTCCGCAATCATCACAAACCACCAGTTTTTTACGAATCTGGGTTATCGCCTGGCGGCGGTCTTCGGTAGCCAGATTAAATTCCCGGGTAAGAATAATCCCCTTGCCGGTGATGCAGGCCTTTTCGCATTGTTGGCAGTAGATGCACACATCCTGGTGATGGGTCAAAACCCGCAGCTGCTGTTCTTTATCATCGGTATATTCAATGGCACGCGCCGGACAAACCTCCAGACAGGCCAGACAGCCGACACAATCCTCTTCATAGAACTGAGGCTTACCCCGAAAACCTTCCGGCGGAATAACCGGTGCCGCAGGAAAGGCGGTAGTATAAGGAGGTGAGAACAGCGATCGAAGGGCCTCTTTAAGTTCTCTCAGTTTAGGCCACATCATCGTGTTTTAACTCCTCTTCCAGTCCGGTATCCACACTTTTCTCCCAGGGTTTAATTCCCGAAATATAGGCCGCGCGTGACAGGGCCTGCGCCGCCGTGGGCGAAGTCAGAAAAACAAAAACCATCGCCAGCAGGGCTTTTATGCCCAGGGAAGTAAAACCATTGATGACAAAAATTCCCAACAGAATTCCACCCGTTCCCAGGGTCACACATTTGGCCGCCGCCTGCAAACGATTATAAACGTCCGGCAAGCGGATCAAACCGATGCAACCGAAAAGGTCAAAAGCCAAGCCAATGATAATTAGAATCTGACCAATCAATTCATTCATTGAAGCGTTTTCCTTCTAAATATTTAGCCAGGGCCAACACCGCCACATAACTCTGCAGTGTCCAGGCGATGGCAATATCCATTAAAAATCCCTGTGCGCTGGTCAAGGCCAACAGGGCACAAAAACCCACCACCAGCACGCCCATGATATCCACCGCTACCGTTCGGTCCGGGGCGGTAGGCCCACGATAAAGACGGTATAAACAAAGAAAACAGCAAAAGACCAGGACCGTCATAAAAACGTAATAAATCATTCGAAGATCCTCGCGATAATCGCTTCATATTTTTTTGAAATCAGCCGGGTTGCTTCTTCGACATCGGTGGTTTTAACGTCGATCCAGTGAACATAGATCTCGTCTCCGCGAATGTCAACGGTGGTTGTCCCGGGAGTCAGGGTGATGGAATTTGCCAGAAACGCCTTGCCCATTTCGCTGGTCAAACCCGTTTTAATTTTTACCAGCCCCGGATTAATCGGCATTTTGGGATGCAAAACGCGGTAGGCCACATCAACATTTGCTTTCAGCATTTCCCAGAAAAAGACGGGCAGATAATAGAGCAACCATAAATAACGGGTGGGTTTGGCAAATTTTTTGGGATTGTAGGTAAAAATTTCTCCAAATTTAAAGGTC
>Ga0315287_10001234_pt1 | contig 23401 bp, 35 predicted proteins | sample YL17G11_0_MG_FD_205037 | JGI IMG/M metagenome (GOLD analysis project Ga0315287, IMG submission 205037) | Sediment microbial communities from Yellowstone Lake, YNP, Wyoming, USA - YL17G11_0 | ecosystem: Environmental > Aquatic > Freshwater > Lake > Sediment | place: USA: Wyoming | collected... | reverse complement strand
TAAAATATTTAGTCAAATCTCCAAGATATATCTTCAACCCTGAAATGATATTCCTTTCCGCTTTACCTTCGGTCTCCTTATAATTTGTTTTCCAAAATACATCATTGAATTTACCATTAAACTCTTTGGTTGTTTCTTTGTCTGTTACCCCCTCGTCCTTCCAAACATCCTCAATGAACACATCGCCTTGCTTTATCATTTCGTATTGCCGTAACATTCGCTTTTCTTCGTCGCCTTCCAACTCTTCTGTCTTTTCCACTATATCCTCCATTGCTTGCCCGAGGGAACTTATGATTGTTTCATTCCTATCAAACGCTAGAATATCCGCGCCTAAATTAAGAGATTGCAAGCTAGAAACCAAAGAGAATAACTTTTGCCTTAATGTACCAGACTGGAAATTTATCTCTGATTTGTCTTTTTTCGGTTTAATGTAGGTATTCGCTCCCTTTTCATTCTCCAACCAGTATTGCTCGTAGTTCATTCCGTCAAATTCGTCCCTTGATTGTTCCCGTTGAAACTTCGCAAACTCCAATCGCTTTTGCAAATTACGAAGATATAATTGCTGGTCAGTTGTATAGTTAGGCGACAAGTTTTCTATTTTCGGCTCCTCCAAAAGAACACTTTTTAATTCTTGCGGCATATAATTTTAATTAAAAATTTCCCATTTGGGAGTTTTTTTAAAAAACCTTAAAAATCCTCGTTTTCTATAACAATCAATTTCGTAGGCAATCATCTTTTTAATTTCTCTTCTGTCGTCTTCATTTTCTACCCCATACCACTCCAACATTCCTTCCCAGTCGCACTGTAAATTATTGATTGTTTCTTTCATATTTCAAAAAAAGGATTATGAGGATCTCGCGACCTATTCATTTCCTCTTCCCTCATCTTATCATAGTCGGAAAAAATAATATCGAGCGTTATAAATGTCATTGCAAGGGCATCATAGCAATCAGGGCTATCTATTCCTTCCTTGGCGAGTTCCTCTTTACTTATTAAAACCATTTTTGTCTGCTTTCCAACTAATTTACTTCTATATTTCAGTCGGCACAACTCAAACCAATCATCATCCCTTTCCAATTTCCCGCCCCCAAGTATCCATTCCCTAACCTTCCACGCCAATTCTGCCCGTAGGTTGAAAAACTTCTCTTTGTCTGATGCTTCATTGCCCCCATCTACCCCCCAAACACCGGGCTTGAGCCTATTAAGCATATCATACGCCCCGTTTCCAATCCCAACCTTGTCTATACCAACATTACTATTCGGCAATTTATCTAATTCCATTCTATCCACCACGGCTTCAACCAAATTCATCGTGTCGGGATCGTGGGTTTTGTATATTTTTTTAGCTATATTCGTGTGTCGCTGTACTATTACACTAAAGTTCCTTCCCCCGCCGGCCACATCAACGCCCAGTTTATTAACTCCAAACCCATCCCTGCTCTCCACCATCGCATTCGCGACCTCTTCTCTGGTAAAAAGAGGTATCCACGCTTTTTTATCCATTACTGCCGATTTGGGAGATTCGCACTCATACAATACATCAAAAAATGCCTCCTTCCTTGCCTCGTCTATGAACTCGGGCGTTATTCTTCCCTCTTTAATTCCTATTGGATAACCTATGATTATCTTTTTATAATTATCGCTTTCCCTTGATTTGTTGAAATGTTCCTCGTCCCACGGATTACCAACCTTGCAAAGAAAATTATCAGTGTCATCTCCAAGCATCCTGATAACCAAAGAGTGTTCTGATGTAGGTACTAATGCGGCTTCGTCCTCTACTACATTCTTCGCGCCCCAACCAAGAGCGTCTTGAGCGGAACAGATATAAACTTCCCCGAGTAATCCTCCCCCAAGGTCAAAGTTTATCTTATCCTTGTTTCTATACCTGCGTATATTCTCCTCGCTTTCTCCCTCCATCAAAAACCGCTTACGGCAATACTCATTGTCAAAAATGTGCCCAATAAGATAACTCATTATGATCCCTGCCTTGTCTTTCTTGCCGGCCACTATTGCAGTTCGTTCCGGGAATGTTGTTGCTCTGGTGAGGACAGCCAAAGATATTATTTCTGATTTTCCATATCTGGTGTGCGTTTCTATATGAATTCTCGGGAATTTTCTTTTAAAAATACATGCGAAAATTATTGATTGCCCGTCTGTCATTTCAAATGGCTGACCGTTCTTGTTTTTATAAAGTTTCCTTACCAACGCCTTCATATCATTCATTTCCCCCCTAGTAGTTCTGGTTTCCGCCATTATCTCGGCTATGGTCATATTTTATTCAACTCATCCTCCGCGCTATATGTTTTCTTTGATATTTCTTCTATAGACACGGCTATTTTATCCAAAGACAACCGTTCTCCGCCAGAAGTCAGATCAACCCGTTCCTGTGGCTTACCATAGTACCGATCAAATATGTCTTTAGAATAAGGAAAGTTCCCATTTCTCGCTTCGGCGTAAGCCTTCTTAAGTAATACCTTTCGCGCCTCGCTGGTTGTAATGTTGTTTGCCTTGGCTATTTCTTCCACCACATCGTCAAAATCAGTACCGAAGTTAGGCTTGCCCAGTGGATGCCCCGCATTAGGTAAAGGTGGGTGGCCTTTGACAAATTGTCCATTTCCGTTTCTTACCAATTTTTCTCCATTTTCTACTGGATTTTTTAATTCTTCAGCCATGTTATTTTTTTACCATTCTTAATTATATTTTCATTGCCTGTATAATCGACATATCTTTGCACAATCACATCGCAATAATGCGGATCAATCTCTGTGCCATAGCATACGCGGTTTGTCTTTTGCGCGGCGATAAGGGTGGAACCGGAACCGAGGAAAGGATCTAATATAATATCGCCCTCATTTGACATTATTTGGATTGCTCTTTGTGGTAATGCTACAGGATAACAAGCTAAATGATTTTTTAATTGCACATCATTAACTATTATTTCCCAATAATTACTTAAATACTTTCCCGTATTTCTATTAAAATATGCTTTTTTGTCATTCCTTAATAATCCAACCATCTCTATATCTTTTTCAACCCCTGCCTCTAAATCATTCCCAACTACTAAAATATCCTCATATAATCTCGTCATCATTTCCTTACTTGTAATTGGCAAGGCGTGTTTCTTATTCCAAACCACCAATTCTAAAAATTTAAACCCTGTTTCTTTAATAATTCTATAAAGTATTTCTATAAATTCCCAACGGGTTTTCTTGTTATACGATATATTCCAAAAAAGAAAACCGAATAAATAATCTTTCCAAACATTTATAGTATTTATATTAAAATTTATGTATTCCTCGCTTTTTAAATTATCTTCATAATTCTCATACATTCCTGCGTTCATATTGTAGGGCGGACTTGTAAATAACAATCTTCCCTTCCTGCCCCCCATCAACCGCTCCACATCCTCGCGCTTGGTCGCATCTCCCACTAAAACTCGGTGCGCCCCTAACTCGTACAAATCGCCCAGCCTGCTTTTATTTTCTTTAACTTCGGGTATTACATCATCGTTTTCGTCTGGCTCAATCAATAAATCTTTATCAAAACCTGTTAAATCCAACAAATCGCTGTCCAACCCTCGCAATTCGCTGATCGCCAAACCCATATCCCAATCACCCATAGAAGCAATCTGGTTGTCGGCAAGGCGCAATGCTTTTATTTCATTCTTACTTAATCCCGCAATTTCCACACACGGCGCGTCAGTCGCCCCCATTTTTTTTAACGCTTCCAATCTACCGTGTCCCGCAATTATTTCTTTTTTTTCGTCAATTAAAATCGGCGTAGTAAATCCAAATCGCTTTATATTTTTCGCCAATAATTCAATTTGTTTTGCAGAATGTATCCGCGCATTTCTTGCGCATGGCTTCAATTTGGAGATCGGAATTGTTTTAATTTCCATCTTTTTTTCCTTCTTAATATATTTTAGCAATATAATTTTAATAAAGCAAATAGCTTAATTGCCTTTAGTTATCTGTTTTATATTTATTTATTATATCCTTTAAATCACTGCAACTATACTTGGTGGTTTCAGCGTCCCGCCTTAACTTTACCAAATCCACGCCCATTGCTACTAGTCTTTCAGCGTAAATTGCCAGATTTCCAGACCTGAATGTATTGCATTGCGGACAGGTAGGATAGATATTGTCTTCTGAAAAATCCAATCTGCCGTGAAAGAAATGGCTGGCGTGCATTTGCTTGTAATGCTTCAACGCTCCACAACAGAAACACCTCACCATACCATCGCAGTCAGCGTATTTCAGGCGAATGTGCAAACTGAATAATGCCCACGCTTTCTTGTGTAAGAATTTGTAAGAGTTTCGCTTCTCCCGTAGTTTAGCTTGTTTGCGAGCTTTAATGATTGAGGGTTTCATAGAGTTAATACTTCTGCCAATTTCTGCCATTCGTCTTTGTAGGAAGTATCAGGAAATTTGGCGCAATGCTCGTTTATATCTCTTGCGATTACTTCTTTGTTTGATTTAGTCAGTCTATCTTTGTTCAATTTTACCCAATCACACACGCAACCAACCCCGTAAGAACTTCTGCCAAGCATATATCTCACGGCAGACATTATTACAACGCTTTCATTGCAACTGATTTCAGGTTGTTTTGATTTCATAAAATTGCTATATATTTCCCTCTTTATTTTCAAATCTACTCATTTACGGATTAAATCTACTCATTTTTCCTTCCCACTCCCTAAAAGCATTGACGGGTCAGCAATTATATTCTCTGATAATGTATTACCATTGGCCATAATAGCATAAGGTAAAAATACTTGTTGAGTGGTAACCATCTGGGTTTCCACTAAAGCCATCTGCGCCTCTACCCAGTCTTTTATAATCCTCCAAGATACCCTTACCGCCATCATTTGGTCGGCTTTTACTCCCTGCTCAATTAAAACCTTTTGAACTGGTCGCCAATCGGCAGGCAGACGAAATGAAATCTTTTTTTCTCCTAAATCAATCTTAAAAGCCAATGCCGAAACAAGATGATTTTTTTGGTCATATTCCGTCATCACGGCCTGCGCTCCGTGCTTGGATAAAATCTTCCCAATCTCAGCGCAGGTCTTGTCGGGGTCTATTTTGGTTGTATAATTAAGAAGCATTTTTTTGTTTTAACTCTGGGTAATTTATACCTGCCGCATAATCAACCGCCTCCTCAACATAGTGAATGCCATCAGCAACGCCTTTGTTGTAGGCAGCGATAGTCTCGCGGACGATAAGTTCCTTTACTTTTTCCACACTCAGTGTTTCATTTGGTTGGTTCATAGGTTTATCAGTTGTTATTTTATTTTTCATTTTTTTTAATTTCTTGGTCAATTTTTTTCTCAATATCCAAACAACACTTTAAACAGATATTGTCTTTGCCAACTTCTAATTCTTCAACAAAATACTTTGCCTTTCCCAATCCTCTCTTGTATGCGGCGAGTTTTATTGATTTTGCTTGGTCTAGTCCGCACTCGTAGCCTTGTTCTAGTCCGCACTCGTAGCCTTCATCTCTGGCGGCAAGTTCTACTTTTTTGTCGGGAAACAAATAATCAATAATCTCATTTATTTTATTCCACATCAATACTCTGTCGCTTTGCTTGTCATATCCATCGCAAGCGGCACTTAATTTCTCTATTGGTTGGTTCATAGGTTTTACGCTAAATACTCTTTGTAGCCCCAAAATGGTTCACATTACTTTTCGCTCCTCTAACATTCTTCGTTGTCCCTCGATATATTGCCATCTACCAAACAATTCAGCCCATTCAATCATTTTTTCATTGTCCTGTTTTTCCAAGAACAATTCAAAAAGTTTTTCCCAATTATCTTTCGTAATTGGAGTTTCTACAAAAACATTAGTCTCAATGAACCATTCCTCCAACCAGTCTATAAATGTTGTATATTTTCCCATATTTTTCAGATTTTACACTAAATACTCCTTGATAAAATTAACTATCTTCTGCCTATCCACATCGTCTTCCATCCCGCCCAGCATACTCAACACTGAATTTATATCTTCTTTCATTTCTGCTATTTTGTGTTTTAACTTAAAATTCTTATCGCTCAAATCCTTTGCGGCTTTCCGTAGTTCTTTGTTTTCTTTGAGTAATTGGTCATAGTATTTGGACATATCCATATTATTATTTGCTTAATTATGCCTCGTATTCAAACTTTAAAACTACATCTCTGTCAAAGATACTTACATCAAGCTCAATTTCCTCTATGCTGTCGTATTTACCAATTTCCATTACTCTGCCCTCGCCGTGCGCACTGATAGCGTAAAGGATTATTTTTTTATTGTTGTTCATAAATCGGGGAATGAAATTGATTTATAGCGATTATTTTTTTTAATACTGATAACAGTTTTCTTATTTTTAACATTTTTCGGCATCAAAACTAAATAGTCTTTAATTATTTTTGTTTCCTGCTTTAAATGTTCTTTTTTATGTTTATAACAAAGAAGATCCAGAATCTCACCAACATCGCCAACGAAAAAAGTTTTTTCACACCAGGGGCATTTTTGTTTTGCCATAATTTCATTATTCGTAAAGAATTATTTTTTAGTTTTATCACTCATATATTTTTATATTTTTGATAAAGTTTTCAAGAATTGCCGAGTAGTTTTCAATGTCCTTAATGTTGACCACCTCCCGATCCGCGTCCGCGTGTGCGTTTTCCAAATTGCCTACGCCGAAAACGATTGCCGGGATACCCGCGTCATTTATAATCACTGCCTCTGAAAAAGCCGCAAAGACACTTTCCTTGTACGCCATCCCCACCGAAGCGAACGCTTGGCTCATATTTTCGTAAAACAAAACGGGTATTTCAACAGAAATCGGCTCGTGTATTCTTTGATTAAGGGCAAAGCCGTTAAGGTTAATTTTGAATGGATATTTACCGCTATGTTCCACTGTCCGCAAATGGAAATGTATTTTTATGTTATCAGGCAACTGGTTTGCTTTCTTGCCCGCCTGAACGATTGTCAACGCTCCGCCGGTATTGCCGAAGCCATCGTTTTTCACAAGTCGCGCCTCGTCAATATATTCTTTTATATCAAACAAGAGCGGGATAGAATTTTCAATCAGCATATCGTTATAGTGCGATGAGCTATGCCCGTTTGTGCCGCTTTTTTCAAGGTCAAACATCATTACGCCTTTCATTTTCTTTGAAATCGTCAACCCGTTCGGTTCGCCGTTTATCGCAAATAAAATCGGGGGGTGCTTGTGTTTTAAGAAATTATAAATACCAGCAAATCCATTCGCCTCCTCATCGCCGGTAATCAATAAGGCTGAATTGCCATCAGAATAAGTTTTAACAAACGCTTTAATCATTCCTGCCAGAGACCCTTTCATATCAACTGCCCCCCTGCCACCAACCTGCCCATCGGTCGTCCTGTAAAAATAATCGCCTTGCGCAGGAATAGTATCAATATGCCCCTGAAATAAAATATATTTGTGTACTGGATTTTTATTTGGTTTATATGCAATTAAATTACAATGACAAACATCCCGTCCATCTTGGGCGGGTACATTGTATTTTTGGATTTCGCAATAGATACCGTACTCTTTGAGGTATTTGCCCACATCTTTTAGCGCGGGCAAGATATTCTGGCTTGGTTCTAATTCGCTATTCCCGGTATTGTGTTTTAGTAAAATGTCCAAAATTTCTTTCATAAAAAAGAGGGGATCGGGCTTTGACTTTCGTCCAATCCCCTATGTTGTCGCCCTTTCGCCAACGAACAGGAAGCCGTTGGTAGTAAGCCCACGCTCAACTTCTAGGGCTTCGCTAAACCAACTATTCACTTCTTTGCGCCGGCTCTGTGGCAATCCACCGTACAAACACTTATCGTACAAACCATTAACGACAAATGTTTGCGGATTAAACTTTCCCTGCCTGCCCTCTATCAGTTTTCCACCTAGTCCGCGAATTTCTTGCGGAACGCTCTTGTCAAACGGCGATGGAAATACTTTATCGCACAGTGAATTGAGCAGACAGAACACTACTGGATTTTGTGTGGTCAAGGCGATTTTATTCGCCTCGCACAATTGCGATAGTGTTTCTATCAGTTTCTTTGACCCGCCATTGCCTTTGTGTTCTGTGGCAATAACGATGCCGTGCAAATAAAATATCTTTTCGCCTTCCACTTCCATCCTCTTTGCGGACGCAAACCCTAGTATTGATTTTTCCGAATACAAGATTGCGATAATATCCGCGCCGAGAATATGCTCCCTCACTCCGTCCTGCGAACTTTCGTCAAACTCTGCGCCAAAACTTACGGTGGCTAGTCTTTGCATATCGTCCATCAGTCCGTTGCTGTACGGTTCTGCGCCGAACACATTAACGGGCTTTTTGATTACCGATACATCAACGCCATCGTACCGCCAAGTCAAAACGCTGTTCGCCTCCATAAACTCTCTCAACATTTCTGTTCACCCCATTGTTCCGCTTTTGCGCCATCCGCAAATACACCCCTTGCAATCATCCTCTGGCTTTAATACCAGTCTCACGCAATGTTCGTCCCCTGCAATACACTTCGTCAGAAATTCAGATATTTCTGGCGGTCTTCCGTGCTTATCGCACCACCAAACTTCTTTCACCATTCCTTTCACTTTATCACCTCTAATTTGGTTTACCTATTGGTTTATAAGCCGTTCCGACCTTTTTGTTGCTTTTTAGTGGCAACAAAGAATTTACTATTATCAATAAACTTTTTGTTGCCACCAAACCATAAAGAACTATTTTATATTTTTAATCTTACCATACCACCAATAACCTGTCAAGCCCCACCGCCAATGTCGCCAACTCATAAAATTTTCGGAATACCAGACAACCCGTTATTCTCTTTCTCTCTTTGAAGTATCACGAAAGTAGTCTTTACATCCAAGTGGTAAAATTTAGCCAATTTTCCATAACTTATTCCGCCACGCCGCCACCTATTGTACATATTTTTATTTCTGATTTTTTTTTCTTTGCTCATTTTTTTTATTCTCCAACAATTTACCCCGCGGGACGCAGGAAAGAATTTCCGCAGTCGCTATTTTTACTTTGTAAATACGATCAAAAGTATTATCTTGATTATTATTTTCCTGTACCGCCACCACCTCGCCTTGGCAAGTTAAAATTACCGACTGGCCGTTTTCAAGATTTTGTTCGGGAGACATTTCTATTTTACCAGACAACTTAATTAGTTTGCTGTTGAGTTCCATAGAGTTTTACTTTTTTAATATGCGAACATTCGTTGCGAAAACTGCCAGCCGGGCAATCACAATACAATTTTCCATTATTCGTCAATTCAATAATTCTATAAATGCCCGGCTGGCTTTTACTCCTTACCTTCCATCTTTTGGTTGTATATTCCCCTTTGATTATCATTGATTTAATTCTTCATTCGCGGTCTCTTCGTCTTCTTCAATAATAGGAATATCCATCTCTTTTTTTGTTTTTCCGTCTGTTTCCGCCGGTATAAGAGACAACACTTTTCTTACATTGCCATCAATGATTTTTTTATCAACAATGGCTTCTAGGGGGCGATCAACCCACTTTGCGCTATCTTCGCCCCATTTTTCCATCAACACCCTTTGCGTCCCCTTATTCATCTGATAAATTTTTGTCTCGCCTTCAAATTGCTGCCGCTCTGGCGCAAGTTCAAGGGTAAATTTATAGACTTCAGTGTCGTTTCCCTTAAAATCCTTTGACGGCACTAACTTACCTTCATCTTTAAATTTGACGATGTCGCCGTTAAAGATGTTAATTCCAGCCTTAGCGTAGTCAGTTTTAAGTATCATTTTCATAATTTTATTTTGTTAATGTTTTTTTGACTTTTGTTGGCTTTACTTCTGCGACCTTTTCAACCATTTCTTGAGCCTCATCTATCAAACATAATTCTTTCGGGATACTTACCTCCAGAGGATAATCCTTTTGGCTTGGTTTTTCCGTTCCGTGTTCGTTTTCCCAAATCTTCCGGGCCGACAAGAATAAATCAAACTTGTCTTCAATTATCGTCTCTTTCCAAGCGTGCTTATTGCGCCGATAACCTACCTGTAAAATTAACATTTCCAATTCTGGCATATTAAGCGCGCGCTTATAAGCCGATAATTGTAATTCGTATTCTGGCCAAATATATTGCCCGCTCTTAAAATCAACTAAAAATGTCTTGCCGCCGATCTCGCACAAGCAATCAACCGTCCCCGCGTATCCTATAACATCGTCAAAAATCACAAATTCGCTTTTAATGAATTTTGGTTTTTGCTCTTTTACCCAATCGGCAAAACCCATAAGACAACCATACTCTTCAAGTGTCAATTCTTCTTGCTGTTCGGTTGACTTATTCAAATACTTGGCATCCATTTTGACTATCTGGCCCCGGATCATATCCTCAATCGCCAAATGGATTTTAGAACCTTTGTCCCCGGCCGCCTCTTTCAATGCTTGGCTTTCGTCCCAACCCTTATTCGCCAACCACTTATAAAACGCTATCCCCTTTGGATAGCAACCGGCAATCCAAGTGACTGAAGGTACATAAAGATATTCTGGCAAGCCTGTTTCTTTATTGACTGAATTTTTAATGTACCACCTTTCGTCTGAAGTTGTGACGCGGATTATTTTTTGCTCCGCGTCCACTTCTCGTATTTCTTTTTTCATTTTATTAGGTTTTGGAAAGGGCAAAGCGTAAGCGGAACTGCCGCGCACTGCCCCTCCTTTCCAAAAGTTCCCCTTAATTACTTACTCCGCGTTTCTAATTTAATTGATTTTCTAAAAACATTCTTATTGTTTCACAAATATCGTTTGTTAATTGATCCACTTCTTCGGTATCGGTTATACCAAAATTTATAACTGCGTCTCTAATTTCATCTTATAATGTGTTCATTTTTTTGTCTTCCTTTTGGGATAGACTTATTATAGATTCTCAACTTTTTTAATTGCCGTTGCCGTCGCCGTTGCCGTCGCCGTAGCCGTAGCCGTAGCCGTAACCGTCGCCGTTGCCGTAGCCGTTGCCGTAGCCGTAGCCGTAGCCGTAACCGTCGCCGTTGCCGTAGCCGTTGCCGTTGCCGTAGCCGTAGCCGTAACCGTCGCCGTTGCCGTAGCCGTTGCCGTTGCCGTTGCCGTAGCCGTAGCCGTAGCCGTTAAAATTCAAAAAGCTATGCGAAAATTCGTCAACTAAAATTCGTTTTTCCATTTTTTTGCGTCCACATCAATCAACATAATTGAAGTCAACCTTTCAAAACTTACCTTTCCAGTTTTTTCCAAAATAGTTTCGCTTTGTTTTCCATCTAACGCAAGTTGTCCCAAACCTTGAGAAGTTCCCCATCGGCGTATTACATAGGCATCTTCCAAAATTCCTTTATCGCCCTCTTCGTGGTAGCGACCGATACATACCCAACCACGACCGAGAACAGCGATTTTGATTTCACTTCCCATATCTCTACCTGTGATCTCATAAGACTCATTATTTTCTTTGTTCATTTTTTTTACATCTGCAACAACACTGCCAAGGATACCAAGACTACTATCGTGAGCGCCACCGTGCCACCCAACGCCACGCCGTACAAGATATTACCGCATAATGCTTGCCGGTTTTCAAATCGCTGAACTCTTTTTAATGCGTTTTCCATTGTTGTTTTTTTTGTTTTACTTTTTTTTCCCAACGACCTTTTTTAATTAGATATTTTTATTGCCCGATTTTGGCGGAGCGTGGTTATTACCCCCCCCATACTGCCATCTTATCATACCGCCAATAGCTTGTCAAGTCCCACCGCCAACGCCAGCCCGAATAACAAAGAATATAAGAGTAGTCCCACCCCACCCCCACTCCCACCACCCAGAGACCCCATAAATACCCCATAAAATGCCCCACGATTTATTTTTATGCCCAAGACGATACTTTACTCGTCTTTGGGTAGATAGTTAAACAAATATACTCCCACAGAAACAAGAAACTCCAAAGAAAGCGACACCAGACTAAACCTCAACTAGGTTTTGTTTTGGCACAAATTCTACTAATTTTTTCATTGCACTATTTAATATATCTTTTTTTATTTTTCCTCTCCTCATTTTTCCTTCGGTAATCCTCCTTCTGGTCTTTCACTCATAAAAAATTCTAACGGGCATTTTGGAATACTGCAAGAAATAAATCGCGGGCATTTTTCCATATTTATTGTATTTTCTTTTTCTGTTATCATTTTTTTTTATTATTTTTTACTCCTGCATTTTTTACACAAACCTTTTTTTGTTTTCCTATGGCGGCGGCATTGGAGGCATTTTGGCATAGGGGTTAAAATAATACTTCTTGCGCCATACGCTTATTGGCAATCTCAATATATTTCTCATTCAATTCTATCCCTACCCAACGCCTGCCCAACTTACGCGCTACGATGGCCGTAGTACCGCTACCCATAAACGGGTCTAAAACTATATCACCAGGCTTTGTTCCAAACTTGATTGGAATTTCCACTAATGCTTGCGGGAAAATAGCAAAATGGTCTGTGTCAATTCCGTCCAATTCATTTGAAAAATTGTGTGGTTCACTTCCGATGAGCCAAACGGTGGGGAGATTCTTACCGATAGGATTAAACTCATTGCCATCATTGGGATTTTGGTCTTTGAAATCCCTCCAACTCCCCGGCCCGCCTTCGTGATTGCCACGCGGGTCATTGACTTTGTTTCTATTATAAATCTTTCCTCCTGTAATTGGGTTCCACGGTAAATTCATATTTGCGCCTCCGCCTTTTATTTTCCCTGTTTCTTTTTTATATTTTTCTATTTCATTTTTGCTTGCCTTACCATTGTGCGTATCTTCCATTCTGACCTCCAATGATTTAATATGTTTTAAAACCCTACCATCAATCTTTCCTTCATTATCTGCGTTAGCATACTTGCTATTGGGATATAATTCTGCGCTCCTAACCAACCCGCTTGCCCTAAAATCCGTTATTCCTAAAACTTGATTTGGCAATCTCACTGCGTCCAAATCGCTGTAATACTTTTTATTCTTAACGAAAAAATATAGATATTCCCAGCTTTCGTTAAACCTATCTTTTACCGAACTTGGCATAACACTACCTTTGGTTTTCTTTTCCTTGAATAAATAAACTTGCTTTGCCCAGCAGACGCGATTACGCAATATCCAACCTTGATTGTCAATCATTTCAATTGCGATGCGTTCAGGCATCATTAACATACATTTACTATTTCCCGCCCTTCCCATTTCTTGTTGCCTTTCGGGATTTGTTAAAGTTGATTTTTCTACATTACCACCCCAATACTTTAACCTTTTTGCTCCCGGCCCCCTTGATGACAGAGGAACAGAACTTATACCTTTTTCTTCCCTATAATCATTTGAACCGTTATTACTTCCCCCATAGCAGTCCCCAAAATTCAGCCAGAATTGCCCTGTCTTTTTTAACACTCTTTTCAGCTCGCCCGTAATAGTTAAAATCTTTTCCATAAACTCGGCAAAGGTATATTCCAAGCCAATCTGTTGCTCATAGTCGCCATATTTACGAAGACCTTAATAATAGGGAGGCGAGGTGATGATAAAATCAACACACTCATCTGGAAATGTTTTTAACACTTCCAAAACATCACCTCTAATAATAGAGTTAATGTTTCTCCCTATAAAATCTTGTTTTTGTGAATTATCTTGTGACATTTTTCACAAATAGTTAATAAATTTGTTGGTTCAAATCGTAATTCACGATATTCAGCCCACCCTTTAATATGATGAACCACGATCTTATTGCCTTTGATATGCCCGACCCCGCATTTTTGGCATTTATAATTATCGCGTTTAAGAATGCTTTTAGCGAGTTCTCTCCACTCCAATTTAGCATATTCCATCTGGTAATTGAAACTCATTATATTTTTCTATTCTTGAAAAAATATCTCTTAATTTTTCCATTCCCAGATAAATTTTTGGTTTTTCGTTTTTCTCTAAATAACGATTATAAGTTTCGTTGTTTTTTATTTTTTCTAATTCAGCCTCAATCCGCTTTCGGTCTTCAACCAAAGCAACCAAAAACGATGGATTAATACCTCCCTGCCGAACTTTAACAAAATTATTTGTTGCCATCGCTTTAAAAACCTTATCTACTTCGTCGTCATCTATCCGCACATCAACACCTGCGCTCATTTTAACTATATAGGCATGTAAATTTTCCATATTAAACAATTAGTGTTTTTTTAGGCTTTATTCCAGTTATACAAAAATCCTTTAAACGATCCCAATTATCTTCAAGCTGGCAGGCCGTATAAACCTTTGGCGCAAATTTCTGCTTATTAGTCATTTCCAATAAAGCAACAACTTGTAATACATTATCTTTACCGTGCATCTTTTCCAACCGGTCGGCCGCGGCGCGTTGGCTTTTGTTTCCAAAATACTTCCGATAAGAGGAATTTACGCATTTAAACGAATTTAGAATATCTATAATATCCTGATCCTTACGGCCAGCGGCGTTTTGCGCCGCAAGTTCTCTTATCTTCTCTTCTCTTCTCTTATCTTCTCTTATCTTATCTTCTACGGGACTTTTCTGGGGATTTTTATTTTCCCCAAGATTTTCTTGGGGATTTCTGGGGATTTTTTGAAAATGGCATTTTGCCCTCTTATCGGGCGAGATAGATTGATGATTTTGAAATCCCAAAAATTCAATACAATCAGAAAACTCTTTTGTCAATCCCACCTCTTCGGTTTTGGCAATATATTCTTTAATATCAGAAATAGTGATGTCTTTTATCATCGGCACGACCATTGCTTTTATCACCCCCGGATCATTAGAAATCAGTCCATAATCATCCAAATGAGGAATTGACCAAGTGTAAATTAGTTTTTGTTTCAATGCCAATTTATTGACTTGCGCCGATAACGAAATTGTTTTATTCAACATACGTCTTTGTGCCATAATTTCTACCTACCTAAAAGGGACGAACGATAAACAACATCTGAACTTTGAGGTAAAGAATGTTGCCATCGCGCGTCCCTTGTAGGCAATTAGATTTAATTGATAACCTCAAAGTTCTGTCCATATCTTCTATTTTACCCCACCAAAAAAACATTGCAAGCAATAGTTATCCACAGCAGTTTTTAATAATAATTTCGCCAAAATGTCAACTAGGCTCCCTAACGCAAACCTCATTCTTGCAAATGAGGCTTTACTGCGCCAGTGTGCCGATACTTTCTACCACTAAGTTGCCCACACGATAGATCGTACGAACACCCCAGTATTACTTTTTAAAGATTAACCTATCTACCCAGAAGAAAATAACTCCTCCAATAAGATTCGCTACTACTGCCTGCCAGAAAGGAGACAAAAACGGAAGAATAAGAATTGCTCCAGCGAGAATTGGAGTGCTTAGTTGCCACCTTAAAAGATAAAGAAAATACCGAGTCCAAAATTTCATAAGCATTTTTTGTAAGATGGCCACCTGAAAGATTGACCATCTTCTATCATTTTACAATAACACTCTTTTTGAATCTCTCCGTTGTAAATATCATTATCCATTCCATATTTCTTCACGCACCATTCCTCAAATGTGAAATAATGGAATTGCAACAAACCAAACTTCGGAAACCCATCGGTGTCGTGTGGGTTCAATGCTTCTTCGTTGCCAGAACTTTCTTTTCCGATTATACAAGCCAGAACTCTTTTTTCATATATCTCCCCTTGCCCCACAGTTGCGCTAGGTTGGGCTTTTGGGGTATCAGGCGATATAGACGCCACTATTGAGTTTTCGTTCAACCTACGCCACCCTGACAGGATATTTGATTGTGGGGCTTTGGCAATTACCGGCTGATTAAACAGCACGACCGCGATAAGTAAAAGCCCACCTATAGTTTTTTGCTTAACATTTTGGTTTTGGTTTTGATTTTTTCTTTCCCATTTTTTTGACTATTGTATTTCTTTATCCTTGATTGTTTTTTAATTTCTTCAAGATAAATATGACGGTTGCGCCTTTTTATTAACTTTGCTTTTCTTTTTAATTCTCTGTTTTTACTTCTCTCCTTGGCTTTGGTTGCTTTATCGCTTGGCATATTATCCCTTATTAGTGAACTTTTTTATAATTAGTTCATACCAACAAATCGAACCTGCCATCACGGTAAGGATTGCGTTTGCATACTGGGCTGGTAAGTAATTAAACCCAAGTTGCAACAATGCAATCACTACCGCAAATCCAAAGACTAACAACTGAATACCGTAGTCCCCCATATTTCCAATGACTTTGTATTTTTTAGCCAGTTGGATTACTGCTGAAACTACGCCAGTGATTACTAAAGTTGTTAATAGTTCCATAAGTTTATTTTTTACCAATTAACTGCTTATAAATCGCGATTAAATTTTGAAGGATTGAAATTACTTTACCTTGAGTGGTCAAGTATTCCAAAACATAAATGTTCTTTGTTAATGGCATCGGGTCTATCGCACCTTTGTATCCGTTTTCGTATAGTTGCGGTGAATTTATGTATTCCCCGTTTTCCATTACGCACGGATACAGGCCATAATGCAGATGAATGCCTGTTGATTGGCCTGTGTTATCTGCATGGCCAAGTAGATCCCCAGTGTCAAGAACATCGCCGACCTTTACGCAATAATCCTTCAAATGCCAAAAAATATGTTTGAACGGAAAACCATCGTTGGTCAATACGGTAACCCCAAGACCATAGGATGGCTTATCGCACACATGCACCACCAGTCCCCGGCAATCAGCGTTCCATCTTACTTCCTCGCCATCGGAAGCCACCCAATCAACGCCATTGTGCCCTTTCATTCCCTCTTGGATATACAACGGACTAAAATTCTGCCCGAACTTTTGCGAGATATAATTGCTTTTCAGTGCGCGAAATAGTTTCATATATTTTTTAAAGTCATTTTCGCAACCCGCTCCCTTGCCGCCACGGCAAGTTGCAGATTAACTCCGCGACAGAGCGGGTTGCGCGGCCACCAAGATAAGGGCTTACCCTCATTCCGCCTTGGTGCGTTGGCCGGATAGTGGTCTTACGGCCTCAACGGAAGTAGTGGCGTTGCTTTCTAGCCGACGATCACAACGATAGTCTCCGTGAAATTTTGTTTTGCCTGTCCTAACGGTCAGGCTCGTTCGGTAAAGGCGGTTTTAAGCCGGTTGCGCCAATCGCGCTATCCGTCCCGGTCGCCTTTTTCCAACTCCTGCTTTTAAAGGCGGAAGTCAAGGGTGAGACGGCCAAGTCCTCCCTATAAACCGCGTTGCAGAAGCTGGAAAAAAGAGGGGATACTATCCGTTGAGGTTTCGTATCCCCAAATTTACACAAACTCCATTGTCTCTCCTGTTATGGAAGCAGTTGCGCTCGGCTTTCTTGTTGGATACTTGACGGCGATGTTTCAGGCATAAATAGTCCGTCACCTAATCACTCCTTGAATTCCTGCCAGTATGGCGATGATTAGAATTATTTCCACAAAAATAATAATCCTAATCATTTAAATCCTCTCCAAAATTCCTTGTCCCACTGGGCAATTCGTTCTCTTCTGTCGCTACCAAATGAGGGCATAATTCCCCATTTCTAATGCAGTTAGCCGTCATCCACGGCGGCAGGACTGCGTTGTTGGGCTTGCACAGCCAGACTTTCATTTCTTTCCTCTCCTTAAGTGGTTTGCGAGGATAAATTATTTTTTCCATATTTACCTCCTTGTTAATGTTCTATTTTTATTCTATTTTTTTGGGCAACTCGCCACAGCAATTTGTAAATCTCGCAATACTGCAATAGAATCACATGTCATTCTACTTGATTTATCTATTGCTTCGCACGATCTTTTTGTGATTTCGGTATTATTGGCAACAACATCTTTCAAACTTTGTTGTGCACTGATAGAAGCGGCAATTTGATTGGCAATAATAGTATTGGTTTTAGTAATGATATTTGTCAAGACTTTGATCAAATAAACCAATACTCCGAGCTGAATTATGCAAACAGCCGCAAGCCCATATTGCGCTAATTTAGTTATTGCGTCAGTCGCGATTGGAATCGTTTCTACCATATTTTTGATAATTGAATGTTAAATCCGCCGACCGTATTTTTATGGTTCTATCGGCTCTTCCACCGGCTCTACCGGTTCTTCCGCCTCCACCCTTGCGGCATACTCGGCGGCAGTCATAATCCCCGCCTTGTCGCATTCCGCTAAAAGCAATTCGCACTCCGCAATCTCGGCAGAGCGCTTGGCTTCGTTGTCGGCCAGTTGCGCCTCTAGCGATGCCTTAAATCCGTCTCGTTGCGCGTTGATTTGCTCAATCTGTTTCAACAGAAAATCCTTTGTGTAATTGCTTATTATTGATTGCTCCTCCACGCTCGTAGTCGTGCGCGTGCGCGAGATACGCAATTCGGTATCAGAAATTTTCTCTATAACTGGCTTTGTTTCCTCAATTGTTGTTGCCATATATTTTATTAACGAGAAAGCGTTAAGCATTCCCAGTTAGTTACACTGTAAGCAATGCATTGCATCGTTGCGTCAGCGGCTAACGCTTTAGCGGTATCCACCGTTGCTTCGTTGATAACATCGCTTACCGCCGGAAATACATCCGCACTTGCAACTCCGTGGTTTATTATTTTAATTTCCATTCCTGCTACGGCAGAAGGCAAAGTCACCGAATCTCCCGTAGTTGCACAAACCGCAATCTCCACAATATCGGCGGTTATGGCTATTCCGCTTGCTTGGGTACTCGTCGCGCTAGCGGTGATATTTGCTTGTACTGATTTGGTTATATTTCCAGTAAAAGCAGGCGATTCCAAAAAAGCTATCGTTTTCCTTGCCGCGCCTGTGGTAATCGTAAAAGACAGCGTATCATTCACAAATTCCATTGCGCCAACCGAGGGATTGGTCATCAACACTCCGCTAGTGAACTTCAACGGCGATGTGCCAGCAGTGGCAGTACCAGCAGGTAAATGCAATCTAGCAGAGGGGGTTGTCGTCCCGATGCCGATGTTGCCAGTTGTATCTATTGTGACCTTTTCCGTCCCAGAAACTTTGAATGAATGGGACAAAGCATCGTAATTCATTGCTAAATATCCGGGAGTATTACGATTGTAAGAAAGCAATCTGTTACCAGAGCCAGTAATTTCAATTACGCTTGCACCATTACCAATTCGCAAAACAGCATTATCGCCAGCATTCGTAAGATGTAGCGTAGCTCCCGGATTCGTCGTCCCGATGCCGACGTTGCCGGAAGCTATTGCAACCGTATCCAGTCCGTTATTATTAATAATAAATGCTCCTGTTGAACCGGCTTCTCGATAAAATCCGGCTCCATAACCGCTACCTCCTGATTCCTGCAGTCGAATGCCCCCGCCCCATGCATCGTTTGCTTGAATAATCTGTAATCTATTAGTCGGATTCGTCGTCCCGATGCCGACGTTGCCGGTACTCGAAATCCGTACCCTTTCGCTTCCTGCGGTGGACAAGTTGAGCGTGTCAGCTGCGGAGCTCCAAAGACCGCTGTCCAAGTCCCCAGTGAAACTTAACGATGGAGTACCAACCAGCCCGAGAGGCAGTGATAGCTGTCCGCTGCCCAACTCCAATTTTGAAGAGGGGGTTGTCGTCCCGATGCCGACGTTGCCGTCATTACGAACATACAAGGCCGAGGTGGAACTGGCGTTCATAACGTTCAGCGAAGCCGTGGATGAAGTAATACCACTGCCAACGATATCCAGCCTTGTCCCGGGCGAAGCCGTCCCGATGCCGACGTTGCCGTCATTACGAACCCAAAGCGCCATAGTATCAGCTACTCCACCATTACTTGGGTCGGTAATTACTCCAAAACCATCATTATTCTCATTTCCATTTACTTCCAAATAAATAGCTCTATTGGTAGGTCCTATAATTCTTGCCCCAGCATTACCGGTAACAGGATGAGAAACTGTGTTACCTATAAAATTTAGAGCAAAATAATCAGTAACTCCGCCTTCCCCTGTTACTCTGATGCCACTGGAATTAGTACCAAGAACATCCAACTTTGCCCCTGGCGCCGTCGTCCCGATGCCGACGTTGCCCGATTTTAATACCAAGTTAGCGGCATAACCCATATTCCGCATTTCAAGATAGCCAGATGCGCTTTGATAATAAGTAAAAGCATTAGCGAGATCGGTAGAATAAGTCCTATTCAACATTCGCATCAGCCACGGAGTACTTTCATCGGACTGTATGTCAATTGCCGATACATCTGTAGATTTTACGCGCACATCCAACTTCGCGGCCGGTACCGTCGTCCCGATGCCGACATTGCCGGAACTTCCATCAAGATACATGACACTCCTCTGCGCAGTGCCTCCGCCAGGCCCAAGAAGCAAATTCATATCCGCAGAATCATCGGACTGCATTTTAACGGTAACCCTTCCCGAACCATTCGCATTATAAGTAGTACCAGCCTGATTAACAAAGGCAAGCGATATAGCGGTATTTGTATTCGGGCTATAATTTTGCAACAATACTCCAACAGATTCCACACCGGCATTTGTCTGATTAGTATGCAATATCGCCCCTGGTCCCGTCGTCCCGATGCCGACGTTGCCGCTGTTGAGTATCCTCATTCTCTCGGTCAACACGCTCGGCGCGGCGTCTGTTGCCGTGCTAAACGCCATATAGGTCGGCACTCTGGTTGCCGCAATAGTTCCCGATGTTCCCACATCAATGCTGGCCATTTCAAGGTAATTCGTCCCGTCATAACCTCTGAACATATCCCTACCAAGCATATCGCCAGTTACAACCGTTGTAGGGCTCGCCACCGTGCCTCTGGCCTTGCTAAAACCAACCCTTGCCCCATCTGTGCTATTGCTGAATTGCTGGGATAAAATTCCGCGCGGACTGGTTGTCGCTGTTTCTGATACCGTCAAAGAAGTCAAAGGCAAAGTATTGCCGATTCCCACCCTACCGGCGAATGTTGAGGTTGCATTTGCGGTAATGCCCAGCGTGAATATCTGGTTTTGCGATGTCGCACCGGTGGTTGTACCGGTGGCAAGAAGCGCGCCGGAAAGCGATGTCAAATACCCCGCGCTGGCATGATTGCCCCAGCCATAAGCGGTATTCCAATTCGCTGAATTGTTGGTAATTGAAGTACCCCAGGCTGATCCGGTAGATAAAGCGATTCCGGCCCCGGGATAAGCCATTGATTTAAATATCGCGTTGCCAGTACTAGTATCTTTGGTTAAAACATACTCCGCAGTAGAACTAGCAACATTCGTAAGATTATTGATTGCCACTTGTCTGGTACTTCCTCCTGTACCTCCTTGGTATATCGTAAAAGGAGGATTCGCTGAATAAATTAACCCTGCCATAGATATAGAAACCACGATCCCTACCAACAAACTTTTGATAAAATTTTTCATAATTATACTTTTACATATACGCAAGTGAATATGCTTCCGTCCAACCCGGAAGCGTCATCATTTGATATGGTAAAATTTTTATTTAAAAATGAATAAGCCGAAGGATGGAAAAATTGTCCCCCTATGTGCAAACTTATAACTGCCGAGATATTTTCCGTCATTGCGTAAACCGTAGTCCCCGAAACTATCGTCCCAGATTCTACCTTGATATTTGTTGTACCACTAACTTCTGCCACCCATTCCAATGCTGTTGATCCTGCATTTACTTTTAATACCTTACCTCCATTAGTAGCGATTGAGGGCATTTCTATTCCTCCTGTATATTTAACATAATACACATCGGCATCGTTTTTGGTCATTCCGCCTATATCAACAATCTGATTTCCTTTTGCATAATGTTTGTGCAAATCATCTACAAATCCACCTCCTATAAGACGGGAAAATTTATCTTTCCAAGAAGAATCTATGTGACTTTCTAAACTATGTTTTTCTCTGTGGTGATCGTTAGGTTCAATTTCCTTAAGGTCTCGGTGATAAATTGGAATGTTCTTTTTAATAATCCCCATATCACTCTTAATCATTCCTAGTTCCTTTTTTTCAATCTCTATGTCGGTTTTTTGTATTTCAAGTTCTTTGTTTATTTCATTCTTACTTATCGTTATTTTTGCGTTTAAATCTTCGTGATCCATTCCGCTATGAGCCAATTGGGAAAAAGCCAATTGATTTATGTCTTCTTGGGTGAATTGCTTTTTATTGTTTATTTCAGACAAAAACCTTTCTACAACATTCATTCTCTCTTGTAGTATTTTTTCCTCCAATTTTTTTTCTTTTTCTATTTTCTTTCTATCAAAAGCAGAGGCAATTTCTTTTTTAATCTCCTGTTCCAATACCTTGTCTTGATTTTCATATTCCAACATTTCATCCTCGCTCACGCCAACACTAGAAAGTATCTCTTTCTTTTTTTCCGTAATAAGTTGCTTGAATTCTTCCGTGTCTATATCATAACCAGCATTTTTTGCTTCTTGAATTGTTTTATCAAGGATTTCGGAAATGAGCGATTTTATCTTTTTTAATTTTTGCGTTGTTCTTGGCATATTATTTTATTTTAGCAGATATTGATTCATTTAAAAACTCGTCTAGTGATTTATTTTTTGAACTGGTCGGTTGTTTTGTTTTGGTCAAATACTTTCCTAAATCTGGAGCTTTAACTTCATACATATTCCCACTCGCCTTGAAAGCAGGCATTTCACCCCGTATCATTGCTTTAATTTCAGGGGTAAGTTTTATGCCTTGCTGGGTTGTTTTTTTGGTGGAGATGTCAAAGGTTTCAGCGTAACCATTCTCCGTCATATCTTCCATGAGTGTTTTCAAGTCCATTTTTCCTTCTAATCCACCAGCCAGACCCCTAGCCTTTCTCTCGTCATCAATAACTTGTTTTGGTATTGCCTTAAACTTCCCATCTCCGAGGATGTCGGTGATAATGTGTCCGTCTACTCTTGCTCCATATTGAGAGCGATTTATTTCCATTCCAACTTTCAAATCTTCTGGCATCAATCTCGCATTTTTTACAGAATCAGCAATACTTTCACCTGCTTTAACTTTGCTTGAATTAACCCATATTCCCATTTTTTCCGTTGAAGCATCTATCGGCAACCCCATATCCAACAATTCCACTTTTCCACCAGTCAAATCTTCCACGATATTCTTTACTTGTTTATCATAAAGATTAGTAGCCCACTCACCACCGAACTTTAATCCTTCGCCGGATAGAGTACCGCTTTCCTTTTCCATTATCTTGTCTGCGAGACCTTTACCGAGAACTTCGTCAAGTTTTTTGCCTTCCCACGCTTCATTTTTTACAGCATCATTAATAATTCCTTTTTCGTTTATTACAATACCAAATTTCTCACCACTTTTAGGTTGTAATGTAATTCCTCTCCTTCCCGCAATCTGATTTTCCCATTTCACTCCGTCCAAATGCGTCGCCAAGTTATACCTCGCACTGGTTTGTTCTCCGTTTATCCACGAAAAATACGAAGCATCTGGCTCATATAGTTTGACTTCGCTTGGACGAGGTGAT
>Ga0315287_10001233_pt1 | contig 23423 bp, 17 predicted proteins | sample YL17G11_0_MG_FD_205037 | JGI IMG/M metagenome (GOLD analysis project Ga0315287, IMG submission 205037) | Sediment microbial communities from Yellowstone Lake, YNP, Wyoming, USA - YL17G11_0 | ecosystem: Environmental > Aquatic > Freshwater > Lake > Sediment | place: USA: Wyoming | collected... | reverse complement strand
CGGTTCGCGACAGTGCCATTGTGTATGACGACCTAACCTCTCTTGCGGATGCGCCCATCGGATGGACGGACGAGCAGGACGGCGGCACATACCGTCTCAAGAAAGGCAACGACAGGGCGCTCTTTAGCTACGTCGTCGGCCCCCATTCCTGGAAGAAGTTCCTCCACCCGCCGGTTCTGCGCTTGTGGCGAGCCAAGACCGGCGGCAACGGCCTTCAGATCACGGAGAAGGATGGGGAAGCACCCAAGTCGGCGTTCATCGGCGTCCGGTCGTGCGAGATCCACGCTATCGCTGTTCAGGACAAGGTCTTCTTAAACGGGGAATACAGCGACCCCCTCTACAAAGCACGGCGCCAAGGTCTCTTCATAGTCGCAGTCAACTGCGGGCGTGCTGCCGGCACCTGCTTCTGTGCCTCCATGAACACCGGGCCGAAGGCCACGTTCGGGTTTGATCTTGCCCTGACGGAAGCGCTGGAGGCTGGTCGCCACTACTTCGTGGTGGAGGTCGGCACTGAGCTGGGCGCAGAGGTTCTGCGTGAGGTCCCCCATAAGGCGGCAAGTGCGGAGGAAAAGGCGACGGCCGAACGTATTGTGGCGAAGACTGCCGGCCAAATGGGGCGGACCATGGACACGACGGGCATCAAGGAATTGCTCTACCGCAACTATGAGAACCCGCGCTGGGACGATGTCGCTAAGCGTTGCCTGACATGCGGCAACTGCACGCTGGTCTGCCCAACCTGCTTTTGCGTCACCGTGGAGGATCTCACCGACCTGACAGGCGAGCACGCCGAACGCTGGCGTAAGTGGGACTCTTGCTTCACCATGGACTTCTCCTACATCCACGGCGGCAGCATCCGAGCCTCAGTGATGGCCCGCTACCGCCAGTGGATGACGCACAAGCTGGCGACTTGGCTCGATCAGTTTGGCACATCGGGCTGTGTGGGGTGTGGGCGCTGCATCACTTGGTGCCCGGTTGCGATCGACATCACAGAGGAAGCGAGCGCAATTCGCCGGAGTGAACAGAAAAGCTGAGAGAAAGGGGGAGGACTGATAGCCATGGAGACCCTTGAGCGTATCCTGTCAGAGCACCCCTTCTTCAAGGGGCTGGAAGAGTCTTATCTTCAACTGCTTGTCGGATGTGCATCCAATGTGCGTTTCGACGCCGGAGAGGTTATCTTCCGAGAGGGCGAAGAGGCCAACAAGTTCTATCTCATTCGCCAGGGCAAGGTGGCAGTGGAGATGTTCGCTCCCAGCCGCGGCCCCATCATCCTTCAAACCCTTGGAGAGGGCGAAGTCTTGGGGTGGTCGTGGCTCGTCGCGCCGTACCGCTGGCGTTTCGACGGTCGAGCAGTCGAACTGACACGGGCCATTGCCCTCGATGGGGAATGCCTTCGCGGCAAGTGCGAAGAGGATCACAACCTCGGCTACGAGCTCATGAAGCGCGTTTCCCTCGTCATGGAGAAGCTGGTTCAGGCAACGCGACTGCAGCTTGCGGATGTCTACGGCGGCAGTCGCTCTTGACAAGGTAGGTGATAATGGCAGGTCTCTCTGATCCGATGGTGCCAAGCCCGTTTCGCGTTCGAGGGGTACGGAAGGAAACATACGACACGTTCACCCTTGAACTCGAACCGGCAAACGGTGCTGCCGGACTTCTATTTGCCCCCGGCCAGCTCAACATGCTCTATGCGTTTGGGGTGGGCGAGGTGCCGATCTCCATCAGCGGCGACCCCGCAAAACCTCAAACGCTTGTGCACACGGTGCGCTCGGTCGGGGCAGTGACGCAGGCAATATGCAAAAGCAAGCGTGGCGATGTGCTGGGAGTGCGCGGCCCGTTCGGAAGCCACTGGCCCGCGGAGGAAGCGGCTGGAAGCGACGTGGTGATCGTGGCGGGCGGAATCGGGCTGGCGCCGCTGCGCCCGGCGCTGTACTATCTCCTGTCGAACCGGGAGAAGTATGGCAAGATTGCCCTTCTCTATGGTGCGCGGACGCGCCAAGACCTGCTCTACACGTCTGAGCTGGAAAGATGGCGCGGGCAGTTCGACCTTGAAGTGGGAGTCACTGTGGATACTGCCACGGCCGGTTGGCGCGGCAATGTGGGGGTTGTGACAACGCTCATACCGAGAGCCCAGTTTGACCCCTCCCAAGCAGTGGCTATGGTCTGCGGTCCCGAGGTGATGATGCGCTTTACAGTGCGCGAGCTCGAAGCTCGGGGTATAGGACGCGAAAACATCTTCATCTCGTTGGAGCGCAACATGAAATGCGCCATCGGTTTTTGCGGGCACTGTCAGTTTGGCCCCACCTTCGTCTGTAAGGATGGGCCAGTGTTCCGCTTCGACCAGGTTCAGACACTTTTTGCAAAGCGAGAGATTTGATGGTGACCCAAGCACGCAAACCGAAACTTGCCGTCTGGAAATTCGCCTCCTGCGACGGCTGTCAGTTGAGCCTTCTTGACTGCGAAGACGAACTGCTGGCCATTGCTGGCGCGGTCGATATCGCATTCTTCCCTGAGGCGTCGCGGGTCATGGCGAAGGGCCCCTACGAGCTTTCGCTGGTTGAGGGTTCCGTTACGACGCCCCATGATATTGAGCTGATTCAACAGGTGCGGCGGATGTCAAAGTGCCTAATTACCATCGGCGCCTGTGCCACCGCTGGCGGCATTCAAGCGCTGCGCAACTTCAAGGACGTGCAGGAGTTCGTCTCCGCCGTTTACGCCTCGCCGGAATACATCAAGACATTGGACAAATCGACGGCCATTGCCGACCATGTCCAGGTTGATTTTGAGCTACGCGGCTGCCCCATCAGCAAGGAGCAGCTCCTTGAGCTCGTCAGCGCCTATCTCTTTGGACGCAAACCGAACTTGCCGCCGTATAGCGTCTGCATGGAGTGCAAGAGACGCGGAACCGTCTGTGTGATGGTTGCGCACGGTACGCCTTGCCTTGGGCCCGTAACCCAAACCGGCTGCGGCGCCATCTGCCCGGCGTATAATCGCGGCTGCTACGCCTGCTTCGGGCCGAAGGAGACGCCGAATACGGATTCGTTGAGCAAGTGGTGGAGCCACCTAGGGGTGAAGGAACCAGACCTGGTGCGCGCATTCCGGACATACAATGCGTGGGCTGAAGCGTTTCGCGAGGAGAGTCTAGCCCATGAAAAGTAGGACAATAAAGGTGGACTACCTCGCCCGCGTCGAGGGCGAGGGCGCCCTGTATGTGAAGATCAGCGACAACACGGTGAAGGACGTCAAGTTCAAGATTTGGGAGCCGCCACGTCTCTTCGAGGCCTTCCTGCGTGGCCGCAACTACAGCGAGGCCCCTGACATCACAGCGCGCATCTGCGGCATATGCCCCATCGCCTACCAGATGAGCTCGGCCCATGCGATGGAGGCCGCCTTTGGGGTAACTGTGGATCCCCAGGTTCGCGCCCTCCGCCGACTGATCTACTGCGGTGAATGGATCGAGAGCCATCCCCTGCATGTGTACTTGCTTCATGCCCCCGACTTCTTAGGCTACGAGAATGCCATCCAGGTGGCGCAAGACCATCCCGAGATCGTCCAGCGGGGACTGCAGCTGAAGAAGGTGGGCAATGACCTCATGGCCTTCCTTGGGGGCAGGGAGATCCATCCCATCAACATACGCGTGGGGGGTTTCTACAAGGTGCCGACCAAGCAGGAGTTTGCTCCTTTCATCGAGAAGCTGAAATGGGCGCGGGATGCCGCTCTTGAGACTGTGCGCTGGACGGCAACGCTGCCCTTCCCGGATTTTGAGCAGGACTACGAGTTCGTCGCCCTGCGCCACCCCGACGAATACGCCATCACCGAAGGCCGCCTCGTTTCCAACAAGGGATTGGACATCGCCATTAGCGAATACGATGACCACTTCGTCGAAGAGCACGTGGCGCACGCCAATGCGTTGCGCTCTACGCACAAGGGGCGCGGCGCCTACCACGTCGGCCCCCTGGCGCGCTACAACCTGAACTTCGACAAGCTTTCGCCGCTGGCGCAACAGGCTGCACGCGATGCCGGCTTCGGGCCCGTCTGTCGCAATCCGTTCAAGAGCATTGTTGTGCGCAGTGTGGAAACGGTATACGCCTGTGATGAGGCGCTACGCATCATCGACCAATACGAGATGCCGGAGAAGCCGGCAGTGGAGGTTCAGCCGCGCGCTGCCACAGGCCACGGCTGCACCGAAGCGCCGCGTGGCATCTTGTACCATCGCTACCGGCTCGATGCTCAGGGAGTGATTCTCGACGCGAAGATCGTTGCGCCGACCTCCCAGAACCAGAAGTGCATCGAAAGCGACCTCTGGCAGTTCGTCCCGAAGTACATCGATCTGCCAACCGAGGAACTCACGTGGCGGTGCGAGCAGGCGATACGCAACTACGACCCTTGCATCTCTTGCGCCACGCACTTCTTGAAGCTCCATATCGAACGGGACTGAAAGAACCGCGATGCCGCCCGCCAAAGGGGGCACGCTCATCATCGGCTTGGGCAATCAGTACCGGCGCGATGATGCAGTGGGACTCGTTGTAGCCCGACACCTGAAGGAAGCAGCACCCGCGCATGTCCGCGTTCTGGAAGAGAGCGGCGAGGGCACGGCGTTGATCGAGTTGTGGAAGGGTGCTGACACGGTCATCCTGATCGACGCGGTTCATTCTGGGGCAAAGCCAGGGACCGTTCGCCGGTTCGACGCCCACGGACAGCCTATCCCGACAAGGTTTTTCCACTACTCCACCCACGCCTTCGGCGTTGCTGAGGCCATTGAGCTGGCGCGGGCGCTCGGCCAGCTTCCGCCGCGTCTGATCGTCTACGGCATTGAAGGGAAGACCTTTGAAGCGGGGCTAGGACTCTCTCCGGAGGTCGAGAAGGCAGCGCAGGAAGTGGTGGAACGTGTGCTTGGAGACCTCTGCTGCAACCATCATCTGCCTGGCGTAAGCGTCCTCATTTGACACTACAGCGCCCAGAAGCGATTATATAGCTACCTGTATCTGGGCTGTGCCGATCTACGGCAGGCTTGCACTGCCTTGACAGGCAGGGGGTTGAGTGGTTATGGGGAAAATAGGCAGGAGAAGGAAGCCTCGCTGGCTTGTGGCCCTGGCTCTGCTCATTGTCGCTGCGGTGGGCGGGTTCGCCGTCTACTACTTCTGGTTCGCTGGAGACAACTCGGACGAGGTAGCCATCAGCACCCATCGGGTGACCACGGCCACCATTCGCTTCAGCGTCACTACCTCAGGCCAGGCGAAGGCGGTGAATGAGTCGGTGCTCAGCTTCGGCATAGCGGGGCGGGTGAGCTCCGTCGGAGTGAAGCTGAGCGATGAGGTCAAATCGGGCCAGCAACTGGCCAGCCTGGAAACCGACGCTCTCAAGAACCAACTGGCCACCGCGGAGGCAAATCTTCTGTCGGCGCGCATTCGCCTTCAGCAGATCCAAGAAGGGGCTTCCGAGGCCGACAAGGCGGCCGCCGAGAAAACGGTGGTGAGCGCCCAGGTGGCGCTTGACACGGCCTTGAATGACCAGAAGGACCTGCTGGAGGGAGCCTCTGATGCTGAGCTGGCTGCGGCGGAGGAGAGAGTAGGGAGCGCCGAGGCAGCGCTCCTTGCCGCCCAGGACAACCTAAGGAAGCTGAAGGAGGGCCCTTCGGAGGCTGACCTGGCAGCCGGCGAGGCGAATGTGGCAGCCGCCGAGGCGAACCTGACGAGCGCCAAGAGCCTCCAAACAAGCGCCAAGGCGGGCGTGCAGTCGGCGGAAGCAGCTCTCCAAGGCGCCGCCACGACCTACTGCGACACTAAGGACCGCATCGACGGCATCTGCGACGATTTCTCCATCCCCCTCAGCAACAGCCAAATCAGCAAGCTCAACGATTCTATCAGTCCGGACGAGGACGACTCTCCGGAGCCGGCCCTCGTTGCGGCGACCAACGCTCTCGTCCAAGCAAACTCCGCCTACTCCAAGGCACGGACAGCCGAGAAGGACGCCGGGGCAGCCGTCAGCGCCGCCGAGGCCGCCCTCGCATCCGCCCAGCAGACTCTCGATGCTTTGGAAGAAGAGCCCGACCCGGAAGACGTTGCCACGGCCGAAGCGGCGGTGACAGCCGCCGAGCAGGCCCTGAATGCGGCCCAACTACAACTGGACGAGCTTCGCGAGGGAGCGACAGAGTCCGCCATTGCCGCCGCTCAGGGCGCCGTTGACACCGCCCGCGCCAGTTTGGCGGCAGCCACGGCGGCCAGGAATGATCTGCTTGCCGGCGCCAGCCAGGAGGACATCGACTTGCAGCTTCAGCAGGTGCGAGTCGCTGAGGTGGCGGTGGAGCAGGCTCGCCAGAACCTGGAGGACGCGACGCTGGTAGCGCCCTTCGATGGCACGGTCGCCGCCATTGCCATCAGCGTCGGCGATCTGGTCACCTCGGCCATCCCGGCCATCACTCTGCTCACCCCCAATGCCCTGGAGGTGGAGCTGACCCTTGGCGAGACGGACCTGCCCAGCATGAAGGTTGGCCAACAGGGGGTCATCATCTTCGACGCAATCCAGGAGCAGGCTTACACACTGACGGTAACGGAGATAGGCCTTGCTCCCACCATGCAGCAGGGCGTGGTGACCTATCTTGCCACCGCCCAGCTTGGGGACTTCGATCCCAATGCTGACGTTCGGCCAGCTCCAGGCATGAGCGGGTCAGCGGTTATTGCTACCCAGGAAAAGACCGGCGTCTTGGCTGTGCCCAACCGGGCCATCAAACGTCAGGGACAGGACCAGATCGTCGAGGTGGTGATCGCCGGCGAGCTCGAGACAAGGATCATCCGGACAGGCATTACTGACGGGGAGAAGACGGAGATCCTCAGCGGTCTGAAGGAAGGCGACCTGGTAGTGGCCCCAGGCGGCACTGCGGCTGAGGAGACAACGGGGCAAGGGGAGGAGCTTCCTGGCGGCATTCGCTAGGCAGTAATTCGCACCGTGGTCAAGCTGACCAACATCACCAAGGTCTACCAAGCTGGCGACGTGCCTGTGCCCGCTCTGCGGGGAATCGACCTACAGATACAGGCGGGCGAGTTCTTGGCCATTATGGGGCCTTCGGGGTCCGGCAAGTCCACCCTCCTAAATATCCTCGGCTGCCTCGACAAACCCACCTCAGGCACCTACGAGCTCGATGGCTTGACGGTCAGCGCCTTCGATGAGGAGCAGTTGGCGGTGCTTCGCAATCACAAGATCGGCTTCGTCTTCCAGAGCTTCAACCTCCTGCGCCGCCTACCAGCGATCGACCAGGTGCAGCTACCCCTGCTCTATCGCAAGGTGGCCCACCGGCGGCACCTGGCGCATCAGGCCCTTGTCGACATGGGACTGGCCGACCGCATGGCGCACCGGCCCGTTCAGCTTTCGGGGGGTGAGCAGCAGCGGGTGGCCATCGCCCGTTGCCTTGTGACGAGCCCCGCGCTGGTCCTGGCTGACGAGCCGACGGGCGCCCTGGACACCCGGACCGGCCATGACATAATGCGAATCTTCGAGCGACTGAACGTGGAACGGGGCATTACCATTGTCCTTGTGACGCACGAACACGAAGTCGCCGCCTATGCTCACAGGACCGTTCACGTTCAGGATGGGCAAATCGTCAGCGACGAGGCGAACTCATCGCCGAACCGCTCGTCAACGGCGGCCGAACCGTCGCTCGGCGGTGGCGCTGGCAGTGAGGCGTCAACGCCATGAGCATCACCGACACCATCCGCACTGCCTTCGCCGCTCTGACTGCTAACAAGCTGCGCTCGTCTCTGACCATGCTCGGCATCATCATCGGGGTGAGCGCCGTCATCACCCTCATGGCGGTGGGCCAAGGTTCTCAGAAGGGCGTCACGGAGAGCATTCGAGGGCTGGGCAGCAATCTTCTCTTCATCAGGCCTGGTCAGTCTCAGGCATCGAATGTGCAAGCGGCGGTGTATGGGGGTCAGTCGCTGACCCTGGTAGACACCGATGCCGAGGCCATCAATGACCCCGAGCGGTTTCCCTATGTGGAGGGCGTGGCGGCGCAGGTCGACTTCCAGGCCGCACTGATCGCCGGTGGCCAGAACACGCGCACCACCGTCATCGGCACCACGCCCGACTATCAGTACGTGCGTGACTTCTATGTGGGGAGAGGCCAGTTCCTCACTGACGACGACATTTCCCGCAAGGGCCTTGTGGCTGTCCTGGGGCATAGGGTGGCCGAGACGCTCTTCGTTGACAGCGACCCCCTCGGCAAGTCGGTGCGCCTCGCGGTGGGCCCTGGCGGCATGATCACCTTCAACTTCCGGGTGATCGGCGTCATGGAGCCGAAAGGAGCCACGGCCACCGGCGATGAGGATGACCTGATGTTCATACCCCTGCCGACAATGCAGGCCCGTATTCCCTTCCTGCGGAATCCTCAGGGGCTCAGCAACGTGTTCCAGATCTCGATAAAGGTGAGTGACAGGGGTGACTTCGCCCGAGCGGAGAAGGAGATAGCAGCCTTGCTCCGCGAGCGTCACAACGTGGATAAGGATGACTTCGTGATTCTAACCCAGACTGAGGTGGCCAGCCTGAAGGCCGCCGAGACCGAGATATCCCAGACGCTGTGGGCAGCGATGGCGGCCATCGCCGGCATCTCCCTCGCGGTCGGCGGCATCGGCATCATGAACATCATGCTGGTCTCGGTCACGGAGCGCACCCGCGAGATAGGCGTCCGCAAGGCGATGGGAGCGACGCAGGGCGACATTCTCAGGCAGTTCCTAGTTGAAGCCCTGATGGTCACGATGGCCGGTGGAGGCATCGGGGTTATTCTCGGCATTTCGCTTTCGATGCTGGCGAACGGCCGCACCATCCTGGAGCAGAGCGTCCGGGCGGATGTCTCGGCGGTGTCCATCATCCTGGCCTTTGGCGTGTCTGCGGTTATCGGCCTCTTCTTTGGTATCTATCCCGCCTACAATGCCTCTCGCCTCAACCCCATCGAGGCCCTGCACCACGAGTAAGGGCGGCGAAGCCGCCTTCTATTGGAGTGCCTGGACCATCCGTGTATCCAGAACGCGGATGATGTCCTCCACCTCCTGGCCGGGTGTCGCGCCGCCTATGGCACCCACGACTATGTAAGCAACGGCTCGTCCTCGCCTAATAGCGACCATGTGAGCTATGAAGTCGACGTCCACCTGAACGGCCATGTTCTGCGGCCGAATCTTGCCCGTGAATCGAGCCGCCAGGGTCTCGTCGCCGATGGTGGGGAAAGACATCGGCTCCGTCTCCATGGAGATCGCGCCGGGGGTCATGGCCATCGCCCGGCTAGCGTCGCTAGCTATTCCCCTGCCCCATTCTATGGCGTCCGCAGCTCCTTCCGCAGTCCGGAAGAGGCTTAGCGTGACAGTGACCGTGGCGGTGCCGCCCTTCATGAAGGTACCGATAGGGTCGTTCGTCATGTAGGAGGCCCTGTATCCCAGGAGGCGCTCCCACTCATTGTAGCGGTCAAGAGCCGCCTGCTTTCCCTCCGGATCGGTTTCGGCGGCCTCCTCGTTATCGGTAAATGCCTCTCCCGGGTCCTGGAGAGCGAAGCCAGAAGGCAAATCCTCCAGTGTCGGGGCTATGCTCCTGAGCGTGGCCTCCAGCGTTGGCCTGTCGGTTGGAACGTCCGATCCTTCCTCGTCACCTCCGCCGCCGCAGCCGACCCCAACGACTGTCAGGGCCACGACGAAAGCGAGGGCGAGTGCGATGAGCCAAGTCTTCATATTGACCTCCCACCATGTTCGTGCGCCACGCCGTCCTCAGAGCGCACCGCGCTCGATTATAGCAGATGTGGTGTGAATGGTGCGCGGACAAGCGCGATGACTTTGCGCGAATCCCTGTGGGGCGCTAGAATCCTCCAGAGGGGGAACCACCGTGCTCACAGCCTTCTACCGCCGCGGGGATGGCGCGACGATCCGCACCGACGACGTCGATGCGCTGCGCTCCGCCTTGACCGACCCCAATGGTCTGTTGTGGGTTGACATCCAGGTCACCGACAACGATCGGGATGGGGCGATCCTCCGGGAAGTGTTTCGTTTCCATCCCCTTACCATAGAGGACTGCCTGTCCCTTGTTTTGGACCCTGCCAAGATCGACGACCACGGCGACTACATCTTCGTCGTGGTTCAGGCCCTGGGCGAGTACCAGCGCGAGCGTGAACTGGCATCCGTGGAGACCGACTTCTACCTCGGCCCCAACTACGTCGTGTCCTGCCATCGAGAGCGCGTGGCTGCCATCGAACGCTTTCAGGAGCGCTGCGAGAGTGACGAGTTCGTGCTCCGCCATTCTGCCGATTGGCTGCTACACGGCCTGCTGGATGCTCTGGTGGACGACTACCTTCCCTGCGTGGATGCGATGGACGACACCCTGGGCGATCTGGAGGAGCAGGTGCTGCGCCGCCCGGAGCGGAGCATCCTCCAACACCTCCTCGTCCTCAAGAGGAACATGTTGCGCCTGCGGCGAGCCATTCTCCCGACGCGCGACATCATGAACCGCCTGTCGCGGGGCGAGTTCCCAAAGCTGATCCATGAGGAGACAGCCATCTACTACCGCGACATCTACGACCACCTGGTGCGCACCGAATATCTGGTAGAGGGCCTGCGTGACCTGGCCGATGGCGCCCTCAACACCTACCTGTCGGCGGTCTCCAACCGGCTGAACGAGATCATGAAGGTGCTGACGGCTGCTGCCGCTATCTTCCTCCCCCTGACCCTCATATCCGGTATCTACGGCATGAACTTTGCCGGCGAAGGCGTTTGGCCCCCCCTCAGTAGCCACTGGGGGTTCGGGGCATCTATCGGGTTCATGGTTGTGGTCGCCGTCGGTCTCTTGACCTACTTCCGCTACCGTCGCTGGATATAGGGCCTCGGCCGCTGCGCCGGGGCCACTTGTGGAGGATACCGAGAATGGTGCCTGTAGTGAAGGATGACAATATCGAGATCGAGAAGCTGGAGCTGGGGCCGTTCGGCACTAACGCCTACGTGTTGGTGTGCAGGGCAACCGGAGACAGCGTGCTGGTGGACACACCCGCCGAGGCGAATAAGATCATGGAGCGGCTGAAAGGGACCAACCCCAGGTACATCCTGATAACCCACAGCCATATGGACCATCTGGGGGCGTTTTCCGAGCTAAAGGCCAAGCTGGGAGTCCCAGTGGCCGCCCACCCTCTGGAAGCCGGGAGGCTGCCGTCAGCGCCGGAGATCCTGCTGAACGACGGCGACATCGTTTCCTTCGGCGATGTAGGGCTCAAGGTACTGCACACGCCGGGGCATACCCCCGGCAGCCTATGCTTCCTGACAGGTCAGTACCTGATATCGGGAGACACCATCTTCCCCGGCGGCCCGGGTAAGACGAGGATGCCGGCCGATCTGCGGCAGATAATCGAATCCATAACCGAGAAGATCTTTGTGTTGCCCGACGATACCCAGATATATCCCGGGCACGGTGATTCTACGGTGCTGAAGAAGGAGAAGGACGAATTCGCCGTCTTCTCCGCGCGGGCTCACGATCCCGGCCTGTGCGGCGACGTGCTTTGGCTTTCAGCGTAGTTGGCGCTGCTGCAAGGGGAACGGCCTACCACAACACCTCCACCCGGTGGAAAGCCTCGGCCAGCTCGTAATCCTCACCCTCGGCCATCGTCTGATGGCGCTGCCTCAGCCATTTCTCTACCTCCTGGGACGGGTTTTGGCCTACCTGGCTCTTGTGACAGCGCAGGGCAGCGACCTTGATATCGAAGGTATCTGTGATGTCGGAACGGTAGTTCAGGTCCTCTGAGGCCCAGAACAACACCTCTCTGACGGTGTGGGGCTGAAGCCCTTCATCCAGCAAATCGGGGTAGGAAAGACGATCGCGAGCGAAGGGGAAGATGGCGTCCAGGGTAACCTGGCCGGTGATTCGGTGATCGCGGTGCCACACGTAGCGTCGGTAGGGGTCGGCGGTCACCACCGTCTCAGGTCGATACATCCGAATCAGGCGGACGATCTCTTTCCTGAACTCGGGTGTGTCCTCCAGGCCCTGGTCTGGATGGCGCAGGAAGATGACCTCCCTCACGCCCAGCAGGTTGGCCGCGGCCAGTTGCTCCTGCTCCCTGATCTTGGCCAGCTCCTCCGGCTTCATGTTGGCGTCGCTGGTGCCCTTGTCGCCACTGGTGCACACTACGTATATGATCTCCTTGCCTTCCCTGGCCCAGCGAGCCACCGTTCCAGCGACGCCGTATTCCGCATCGTCTGGGTGGGGCGTGACCACCATTACATGGGCTGGCTTCGTCGTCATCAACCCGCCTCCTGAGTCTGAGACATCCATTCTAGAACATCCGCCAAGCTGCTACAATTGGTGCCGAGGATACCTTTGACCAAGATGAGCAATCCTCCCTACGTCATCAGGGACTTTCGGCCCAACGACTTTGACAGCTACGTCCAGTTGAATGTTGAAGCCGAAGAGTTGGCTCCGACCGGACGCTGTACCTCGCCGCAGGCCTTAGCTCAGTGGCTACGTCGGCCAAATCACCTCCCCGAACAGGACCTCTTCATAGCCGAGGCAGCCGGAAAGGTTGTCGGCTACGCAGATGTGGGACCAGAGCTGGGCATCGGGCGTGCTGTGCTCGATTGCCTGGTGCACCCCGAGCACCGAAGGAAGGGCCTGGCCACGTCGCTGTTTCACCGCGCCAGCCGCCGCGCCAAAGAATCGGGGGCGAGAGTGGTCCACGTCAATGTGCCGGAGGACAATGTCGCTGCCAAAGGTCTGCTGTCCGAGCTGGGTTTCGGGTTTGTGCGCCGGTTCCTTGACTTGCGGCTCAAGCTCTCCGAGGCTCACTTGCTGGCTGGGGAGCAGGTCGCTCTCCCCTGCCGCCACCTCCAGCGGGGTGAGGAGGACAAACTGACCCAGATTCAGAATCGTTCCTTTGCAGGCACCTGGGCGTATAATCCCAACACCGTGGAGGAGATTGCCTACCGCCTCGGGCTGATTGGCTGCTCGCCGGAGGATGTGATCCTGATCCTCCAGGGGGATAAGCCCGTTGGCTATTGCTGGACGGCGACGAACCTGGGGGAGGACGCCGCTGGCACAAAGAAAGGACGCATCTTCATGCTGGGGGTGGACCCTGACTACCGAGGCAAAGGCGTAGGTAAGCGGGCGCTCCTGGCAGGGTTAGCCCATCTGATGAGCAAGGGCGTCGAGGCTGCTGAGCTGACGGTGGATAGCGAGAACGCAGCGGCCTGCGCTCTCTATGAGTCCGTTGGGTTCAAGGTTTCGGCGACCAGTGCCTGGTACGAGAAGACGCTGGATTAGCATACCTGGGCGACATAACTCTCAAGCAGCAGGTTGTATTCCTCGATTATTGCTTCAGCGATGTTCGGCCAGCCAAACCGGAGTACTGACGCCCGCGTGGCACTGGCAGACTGGGCGCCACCATTCGGCCTTGAAAGAAGGGCAGCTATCCGATCGGCAAGGCGAAGGGGAGCATTGTCTTCCACCACATAGCCGGTCTCGCCTTGCCGAACAATGCTCTCGATGCCTCCCACCCCGGCTGCTACCACCGGCGTTCCGCAAGCCAGGGATTCCAGGGCAACCAGCCCGAAGCTCTCGTAGTAGGAGGGGAGAACGCAGACATGGGCAGCACTGTAGTAAGAAGGCAGCTCTTCCTGCCTTACCGGGCCGGCAAAGGTCACCGAATCCTGGATGTGGAGCCTCTGGGATAGCCTCTGCAGTCTTTCCATTTCGGCTTCGCTATCATCATCGCCGCCGATTACCACCAGCCTGAGCCCCTGCTGCTTCTCCAGATACGTCATAGCCATCAGCAGCCTGTCTATGCCCTTCAATGGGTCCATCCTGCCGACGAACAGGATGATGCTGTCGTTGTTGAAGCCTAGCTGCCGGCGGGCGAGTGCTTTGTCGACGGGTTGGAACAGGTCCAGGTTCACACCGCAAGGGATCACTCTGATCCTCTCAGGGGAAGCATCGTAGTGGCGGATCAAGTCCTCCTTTTCTCTCTCCGTGGCGGCGATGATGCGGTGGCAAGCTGTGGCCAGTTCCCTCTCGGCCCGTATGCGAAGCTCGGGCTCGTCCTCACCCACGCCAAGCGTGTTCTTGACTGCCCCCAGGGTATGGAACATCGTGACGTGGGGCACATTCCACCAACGCTGTACGCATCTCCCCAGCCAGCCCGATAGCCAGTAGTGGCTGTGTATCAAGTCATATTGCAGGCCGTTGCGCTCTGTGAACGATTCCAGTTCGCAGAGGAAGTCGGCAAGATAGGAGTAGACCACCAGCTTGTGTATGTCCTTGACCTCCCCCGCCTGCAGGTGAATGAGGCGGGCATTCTCACCCAGCGCGACGATCTGATCGTCCGTCGGGTCATGGGCGCGGGCGTAGACATCCACCCGGTGTCCCCGCTTCCCTAGCTCGCGGGCAAGCTCTCGGACGTAGACGCTCATGCCACCAGTGTCTCGCCGCCCCAACCTGCCCGCGGGGCAACTGTGGACACTGAGCATGGCTATTCTTAATTGGCCTGACGCCACTGGAACTTCCTTCCCCCCTTGGTCTGAATCGATGGTGCCAATACCTGGCTTGAGGTCAGTTGAGCACTATCTGACAATTGGATATGGGGACTTCCCTGCCGCCCAAGCGGTATTTGTATGCTTCCTGTCCTTTCAGAAAGTCGAACCTCTTCTTCCCCCTCTCGATGCTATCTTTGATGCATAGGACTTTGCAAAGCAACCCCACGCTCAAGAAGCTGTACTGGGGATCATAGCCGCTATTGTAGAGATAGACGTTGTCTTCGTAGTCGAAGCACATGACGGCAGCCACAGGCGATGCGTTGAACTCCAGGATGCCGAACTTCAGGAGTCCGGCCTCGGCCATGCTCCCTGCCACCGACACGAAGAAGGATTCCATCGGCGGAGTCATGAACGCCGCCTTGCATTCTCTGCTCTCCCGTAGCAGCTTCAGAAAGACGTCCATAAAGTGTGGAAGAGCATCGCTGCCATCGACAAGGCGGTAGTTCACGTCACCCGCCTGCTGCAATCGCCGCAGCTTGCGCCTCACCTCGTGTCGCTGTTTCGTACTCAGCATCCCCAGGTATTCGTCCCACGTAGATGGCAAATCGAGCTCGAAAGAGACATCCCCCTGCTCACAAGAAACCCCATATCCACGGTTCTTTGCCATGTCCATGAGATCGGTGGCCACTGTGGAGTCGGGCCTCAGGCAACACAGGTCCAGGCGGCCTATGCCTTTCTGCCGCAAGTTCTCGAGCAGGATGTCGAAGAAATCCTGCTCCCTTCCCGGTGCCACGACAAAGTCCAGATAGTCGCAGACATCGGCGCTGCCGATAAAGGAGGCCTCCTCCCCCTTCACCAGAAGAGGAGCGATGCCCATGACGGCTTCGCCTTGCCTCACAGCACACAAGTGCAGTTCAACTCCGGCGCCAAACGCCTGCCACCAGACTCGCAGCCACCAAGGCAGAACAAATACAGAGTCCCACCTCAAGCGGCGGCGCAGGTCCGGCCAGGCGGAAACAAGGCCATCGAAGCTCTCTAGGGTAACAGAAGGGCGCATATCCAGGGCGATTGGCGCGACATGTAGGTCGTCGCCCCTTATTGGGCAACGGGCTCTTTGGTTGTTAACTGGTGCCTTAGTATATGAGTGTGCGAGACCAGAGGTCAATTTGGGGGAGCAGTCTCAGGGCGTGGGTTTGCGCCCCGCGGGAAGCTTTTCGGGGGCGATGTCTAAGCGGTGCGCTCTAATGCTACCGGTGCGGTAGCAGGGGCGGCTAGTACTGGGAGAGAATCCTCGACGATCTCACGTGGGAGGGCATCCAGACGGCGCTCCTGATAGGTGAACCGTACGCCCCTTTCTTCCAGAACCGGCATGAGGACCCTGCGGATCACCGAATGCCAGGTGTAGCGAGCTGCCGAGCGCCGCGCGGCCCTTCGCAGCCTGTCCTCCGCGTCTGCGGAAGCGCGCAGGTAGGCGACATAGTGGACAATCTCGAGGGGGTCGTTCGTCTGAAGAGAAATGGCGTCATAGCCCGGCGTGGCGTACTCCTCCCCGGTGCAGCCGACGAACGCCACGCCGCCGGCAGCCATGGTCTCCAAGCCGACCAGGCCGAAAGGCTCCAATCCACTGTTGGCGAGCACAGCGTCCGCCGTATGGAAAAGCGCCCGGCTCTGCACCTCGGATAGGTAGCCCTCGAGAACTAGCATGTCAGCAGTCACTGCCGGACGTATTGCATCCACCAGCGCCTCTATGTCCTGGCCAGTCCAGTTGATAGAAGCTATCCGCAGTCCGTGGCGCTTGGCCGCAGCGAGAACCTCGTGCTGGTGAGTGTCCACGCCCCCGCGGGCCAAGAACAGGGGCCAGAGTCCCCGGCGCTTGGCCTCCGCAACAGCATCTACGGCCATGTGCCATCGCTTGTCCGGATCCCAGCGGGCTACCTTCACCAGGATCAGGCGGCCGCGGAAGAGCTGAGACAGGTTGCGGCAAGCCTCACGCTCCAGGGGCTGCAGCCAGCGATCTGGTACGCCGTTGGGGATGACCAGGGCGTCCACGCCGGATCTCCACATTGTGTGTTTCATGTACCGGCTGACGGTAGTAATAGTTGAGGCCTCCTTGAGCCGCCCCCAGTCGATGCGGTGGAAAGAATAGGGGTTGTTGGCGTTCCACAGCAGCCGGACACGGTCCTGCCAGCCCCGGCGGACCAGGATTTCGTGAAGAGCGAGGACGGAGCCAGTGGTCTGCCATTCCTCTGCCAGAACGACGACGAAGCTACCCTTGGTGACTTTGGGTTCCAGCAGCTCCGTCTCCAACCAGGGGGGGAGAGAGCGTCCCCAATCGGGCACCTTGCCCTCTTCGCCATCGTAGACGCCGCCGGGGTGGTAGTGGCTGATCCACTGGCACCAGCGGTGAAGATGAAGCCTACCCGCCTCTCTCGACTCGTGGCCTGGCAGGTCAGGGTCGCCGATGAAGAAAAGGTGGGTTTCGAAGCCCATTGACGCAAGGGCGTTGGAGAGCTCGCTGACTCGGCTTCCCAGGCCTCCCGCAAGGGAGTAGGGGTCTGGCCCCTCGAAGCTGAGCATAACGAAGGTAACATCGTTCACGATGAACACTTCCCCGATTTTATGGTAGAAGGAACAAGGGTCATAGCGGGTATTCGCATTATCAATCAATAAGCATCGCAATGTCAATAGGAACAAGGGCAAAGACTGGCCGATCTCAACAAGTTCTGCTGATTATCTGGCCGTCAGCGGTAGTAGCCGGTGATGTAGCTGGTGACGGGCGCCAGGGCAGGGCCGCCCAGGTCGCCGGAGTTGATGTTCTCCCTCGGCTCAAACTCGGTCGCTCCCAGGAGGCGCATCGTCTCCAGCACTGCCGCTATGGAGGCCGGCGAGTCCAGGTGCTCGTTGCTGAAGGAGAGGATGCGGGAGGAGTCCAGGGATTGAAGGGCCTCTAAGGTCTCGCCGTCGTTTTGGCGCGCCTGCTCGGCCGATAGGTAGTGGGAGAAGTCCACGGCGGCGACGATGGCGGTTTCACCATCGAGCAGCGGCGCCAGGGCCGCGGCCAGCGTCTCCACTTCGGTCGGGGTTAGGTCGCTGCGCAGGACGAGCGGCACCACCCGCGCCTCGGGCAGAAGGTAGGCGATGGCGGGCACGATGCCGGCGACAGAGTGCTCGTAGATGAGGATGCTGGGCTGGCTCAGAGCGACGCCGTTGCTGGTCAGCCGCCGGATCGCCTCGCCGTCGGGCTCGACCAGGCCGAAGGGCGTTTGCCAGGGGAGGTCACTGGTGGTGATGGCGGCGCCGCCGGCGTTGACGTGGTCGGGGCCCATGAGGATGATGCGCCGGTAGTCGCCACTGGCGGCGAGGTCGCGCAGGGAGCCCAGGATGAGGTGGCCGGCCAGCCAGTGGTGGGGCACGATGACGGCGCGCGCGCCCGGCATGGGGCGCGGGTCTGCCGCCTCGGCGCGGTTGAGGGCCTGGACGAAGGCTTGGTCGTCGAAGAAGGTGAGAGGGTGTACAGGTCGGGCGATGGCGGCAGAGGCTGGCCCAGCCTGATGCGGCGTGGAAGGGAGAAAGAGAAGGGTGAAGGCGATGAGGGCAAGCGCGGCGGCGTTCAAGGGCCAGCCGGCGGCACTGGGGACGGCGCGGGCGGGAAGCGCCAGCCTCATCTTATCTCCACCGGGAAGGAGCCCGTCAGGTTGATGCTTTCCGGGGCCTCCTGCGACTGAATGACGGCGGGCTCAACGGTGTATGTGCCCTTGCCGATGACGCGGGCGTAGTAGCCCAGGGTTCGTTGCGGGGCGTCCCTGTAGACGCAGAAGCTGACGCGTTGGCCCTCGATGGCATAAGGGTAATCGACGCTGCCCGTGATCCCCCACTCGTAACCGCGGGTGATGGGCTTGAGGCCGGAGGGCAGGAGGTCGCTCACCTGGTAGCAGCCGTCCAAAGCTTGGGGGCCCAGCTTGTACTCGATGGTGATGTGCACCAGCTCGCCTTCCTCGATGGGTGCGCTGCCCTCCGTCCGGTGGTAGTTGTAGTTACGGCTGATGGAGACCGCTGGATCGGGCTGGACGGAACTGGGATCGAGGGGGACCAGGAAGGAGGTGGCAATGCCCAGGGTGCCTTCCAGGGCTTCCAGGTTCAGGTCGCGCAGCTCCTCAGGCGTCAGGAGCAGGGCAAGGCTGTTGCCCCGGTCCAGCTCCTCTTCGGTTCTCTGGCCGTCGAGGGTGTAGGCGAAGCGGACGGGCGCAGCCGGGAGGTTAGGCAGCGCCTTCGCTAGAAAGCTGATCTGCTCCAGGTTGACGAGAGTGTCCGTGGTGTAGTTGCTGGTGGTGTAATCGAACAGCAGGGGGGACCAGCTGTCGGCGAGGGAGGCCCCCAGGATGGCGGCCAAGGAGGTGACCTCCAGGATGTCGTCCTGGTCCACGCCGACGTTAAGGCGCACGGAGTTGCCGCGGCGCTGGCCGAACTCCTCCAGCAATCCCCGGTAGAGGGAGCGGGCAGTGTCCTGATCGCCTAGCTCCGCGGCGGCGAGGCCAAGGTAGAGGCGGTCTCGCGGGGAGAGGTCGGTGAGGGCAGCGAACGCCTGGATGCTGGGGAGCGTGGGCTCCTCCAGGGCGGCCAGCCCGTACAGGGCAATGATGATGCGCTCGCGGGTCTCGTCAGCGTCGTCGGTGACCTGCCGGAAATACTGGACGAGGGCCTGGCGGCCGAAGCGTTCGGGCGCCAGAGCGGCGGCGCGAGCGCTGAGCACGAGGTCGTCATCGGCAAAGGGGAAGATGGCGATGCCGCCGTCCGGGGTCTGGTACAGGGAGGGGTGAAACTCCGCGGGGAAGGCGGCCTCCTCTTGGAAGTATTCGAGCAGTAGCTCTTGGGCCAGGTTGCGGGCTAGCATCTGGTCTACACGGTCGCCATACGTCCAGCTCAGGGAGAGGAGATCGGGATAGTAGCGGCCGCGGTTGTGGTCGGTGATGGCCACGCGGGTCAGGCGGTCGGCGCTGCCCTCGGGAGTGAGGCTCTGGCCGGGCTGGAGCTCGGAGAAGTGGGCCTCGCTGTGGAGGAGGCGGGACGGTACGACGGTAACGCTGCGCACCAGGGCATCCTTCAGGCCGTGGGCGGAGGCCTTGATGGTGAGCTCGTGCTGGCCCTCGCGCAGGGCCGGCAGCGGGATGTCGACAGCAGTGAAGGCGGTTCCGCGGGCGGTCAGCGGCTCGTCCAACAGGGTGGGCGAGGTGACCTCAAAGGTCACCTGATCGCCGGCACTGAGCTCCTCCCCGAAGGCGCGTACCTTGATGGAGGGCTGGTCGCTCATGAGGTAGGAGGTGTTCATTGCCACGTCCGCGAAGAAGGGGAGGCCGACGGGGACAAGGGAGACGCTGGAGCCCGCGTAGAGGTCCTGACTTACGGCGAGGGCGCTGACGCGCCAGGAGGTGAGGTTATCGGGGAGATCGAAGGTGATGGAGGCGCGCCCCTCAGCGTCAGTGGTGACGCGGTCGAAGAGGGCCACGTCTCTGAAGTCCTCGCGGGCGCCGTCGCCGCCGCCTCTTTCAGCGCCGCCGGTTGTCGGAAGCTGATGGGATGCGTAGGTCTTAAGTACCCCGGATGAGACCGGCTGGTACAGCGAGTCCAGTATTCCCAGGTCGTAGAAGAAGCTCTCGCCCTGGAGACGGAAGATGGCTTCGTCAACGGCGCTGAGGAGAACCTCCGCCTGAACCGGCCGGCCGTCTGCATCGCTGACGCTGATGTTCAGGGTTGCCGTCTCACCGGGGCGGTAGCGCTCCTGGTCGGGCTGGACGGCGATGGTGAGTTCGCGGAGAGAGGTATCGAAGCGGGCTGTGTAGCTTTCGTTGACCTCTTGATAGGTGGCGCCGTTGAAGCGGACGCCGATGGCGTTGACGTTGGGGATGTCCTCCTCGGCGAAGGCGAAGGAGTAGTGCGGGCCATCCTGAATTCCGTAGCTGCGGATGCCGTTCTGCGCCAGGTAGAACAGGTAGCGGTTGTCGCCGCCGGGGGGCAGGTCCTCGTCGCCCTGGCGCATGGTCAGCGCCACCTGGTCGCCGATGGCGTAGGGCTCGTACTGCCCGCGAGACTCCGCGGCCAGGTGCAGATAATCGTAGTTGCCGTAGGAATAACTGCTGCTGTAGACGTACGTCTCCTGGCGGAAGGTTAGGCCAGCGTCATCGGTGACGCGCAGCGTGGCCTCGTACGACTTGTCCTCCTCGGCCGGGAAGGAGATCGCGAAGTCGCCGTCGGCGTCCGAGGTGGCGCTGAAACTACCGAGCGACCTGGTGACCTGATCGTATCGATATTCCTTGCGGACGATCTTGGCGATGAAGTCGTAGCTTTCACCTATCTCGACGCGTTGATAGGAGGTCTCGATGACGTCAGCCGTCACCTGGCGACCGGCGGCAGGGTCGCCGAGATAGTCGGAGAAGTCGCTCGCTTCGTCCCTGTTGATGCGTTCCAGGTCCACGTTGTAGACGGTGCCGGAGACGGTGGCGGTGCCGGCGCTAACCTCGGAGGTCGCTTCTATGGTCAGAGTCGAGGGGAAGACCTGGACGCCGGCGCCGCCGGTGATCTCGCCCTCCTCGGCCAGGGCGGGAACCACGTTGAGGGAAGCGAACCAATAGGCGTTGTATCCGTAGCCCTCAAACTTGCCGACGTAGGGGACGGAGGCTTGCCCGTTGGCGTCGGTGGTGAGAGAGCCGCTGGCGGCCTCGCTGTAGTTGAGCTCCACGTTGGGCACGGGGCTTCCCTCGAAGAAGGAGGCCTTGACGGTGAACTCCATCTCCTCGCCGACGAGGATGGCTTTCTTGGAAGGGGTCACATCTATCTTGTAGGCGGGCTTGGTGAAGTCCTGCACCTCGATGTAGGTGGAGGTGATGACCTGATCTCCCACCCGCGCCTGTAGGCTGTACCAGCCGGGGGAGACGCCCTCGAAGGAGAGCTCGCCGATGAATGTCCCCATGGACGTGCTGGTGACAGTGGTGCGGGCGATGACGACGGGCTGATAGTCGAAAGAGGTCCATTCGCTGCCACTGAGCTCGACGGTGACCTCCTGCGAAGGCGGCGGCTCGTCCCGCAGGCGCACCAGGCCCCAGAAGTTGACGGTGTCGGTAGGACGATACAGATGGCGATCGGTGTAGAGGAAGCGCCAGTAGAGGCTGGGGTCGCCGGAGAAGCCGTATTCGCGGAAGCCGTAGGATTGGTAGCCGCTGAAGATGTCCGCCAGGGGCACCACGGCTGTGCGGCCGTCGGGGGCGGTCACCATCAGGTTGCCCACAGTCTGGGTGGTGCTATAGCCGAAGGGGCTGGGCTGCAGATTGATCAGGTCGGCGGGCGTGTCGAAGAAGGCGACGCCGTCGGAGCCGGTCGTGGTGGAGGAATCGTTGCCCACCACGCTGACGGTGGCGTTGGCCAGCGGCGCCTTGGCCGCCACGTCGTTGGCCCAGAGGAGGATGCGGCTGCGGCTAACCGAGACGTAGGTCGCGACGTCGGTCACCTGGAGCCAGGCCTGAAGCGGGCGGTCCTCGAAGGTGGTCTCCGCCAGGTAGTAGCCCTCGGGCAGGGCCTCGGGAAAGATGACATACATGTCGCCGTACTCGCCGGCGGCGTTCAGGGCGGTCTCGAAGGAGGCAACTCGCTGGAGGCCTGTCGTGTCAACCGTGAAGCGGCTGCGGCTGACCCAGGCCCAGCTAGGGATGGCGGTGAACTCATCGAGGGAGGCGAGGAAGGCGTCCACGTCCGCGAAACGGTAGACAGAGAAGGGGAGGGTAGCGGGCATGGTGACGCTTTCACTCCAACCCTTGAACAGGCCCAGAGCAGGAGCCTCTGAGGTGGAGGATTCCCAGACGCGGCGGTTGAACTGAAGGGAGGGCTGGCCGGGGGTCTCACCGGTGCGCTCCTCGGAGCCGGTCTCGAACTGGAAGGTGAACTCCTCGGTCAGGGTCTGGTCGGAGCCGGCGATGCCGACGCCAGTAGCGAGGGTTACGGTGTACAGGGTCTCCGGCTGCAACTCCTCGGGAACGAAGACGACGACCCGCTTGTGGGTCTCGAAACGGCCCTGGACCGCGGGGGTGATCCGGAAGTTGTCCTGGACGCCGGTGACTCCATCGTGGCTGAAGGTGAGCTCGATGCCGATGTTCAGCGGGACGTCCGTGGACTGGTCGGCGGGGAGGGTCTGGACGACGCGCAGGGGACGCTCGGTCTGGAAGGCCCACGTACTGATGGGGAGGCCGCCCGCCTCGTTGAGCAGGGTGAAGCGGTAGACGGTGTCCTCGGCCAGGGGCGCCTCGGGCTGGATGCGGTAGAGGGTTCCGGCAGCAGTGATAGCGCCCGGCTGGGCACTGACTTCGTTATCGCCGATAGCTACGACCTCGAACTCCAGGTCGGGCTCCACCTGGAGGCGACTGGCCAGGGAAGCGGTCTCGACGGGCTCTCGCGCTTCCAGGACGAAGGACGAGTCCAGAGCGACGCCGGCGGCATCGCTGTTCGTTGCGGTTAGGCGGAAGCAGTCGTTGACCGGGGGCAGGGTCAGGCTCTGCCAGTCGTCCGAATGGGCCGCTGCCGGCGGTTCGATGACCGTCGGCATGTCGCAGACGGAGGTGGTGGGGGTGGACGGGCCCACGATGACCTCGCCGCCGCCGCCTCCACCCTGAGTGATGAAGTAGACGGCCACAGCCACCGCGGCGGCGGTGGCCAGGGAGAAAGCGCCCGCCAGGATCGGCCGCCGCCGACTGCTGTTCAGCCAGCGGCCGAGGCCGTAGAACAGGCCCGTCGGTCGCGGGAAGAGCTGCCCGCGCAGCCTGTCCTTGAAGGCAGGATTGGGGAGGCCCCGCAGGCCCGAGGCGAAACGCGCCAGAGCATCGACTTCGGGGTCGCCGCTGGCTGCGGGCTGGCGCCCGGCGATCAGATCGTCGAGCGCGTGGTCCAGATGGTCGAACCGTTCCTGGT
>Ga0315287_10001232_pt1 | contig 23427 bp, 22 predicted proteins | sample YL17G11_0_MG_FD_205037 | JGI IMG/M metagenome (GOLD analysis project Ga0315287, IMG submission 205037) | Sediment microbial communities from Yellowstone Lake, YNP, Wyoming, USA - YL17G11_0 | ecosystem: Environmental > Aquatic > Freshwater > Lake > Sediment | place: USA: Wyoming | collected... | reverse complement strand
ATGCCGTGCACCTCGTAGCCTTTGCCGAGCAGGAACTCGGCGAGGTACGCGCCGTCCTGCCCGGTAATGCCCGTAATCAGCGCCTTGCGACTCAAGTGGTTCTCCCTGCTTCTTTGCCGTTCGGCGCATCCCGCCGAACGATCACATCGTCGAGCACCAGCACGTCCATCTTCGTGCGCAGGAAGCAGTCGAGCGCTTCCTGCGGCCTGCAGACCACCGGCTCATTTTCGTTAAACGAGGTGTTGAGCACCATCGGGACGCCCGTCAGATCCCTGAATGCGCTGATCAGCATGTAGTAACGCGCGTTTTCCTCGCGCGTGACCGTCTGCAGCCGGCCCGTGCCGTCCACGTGGGTCACCGCCGGAATGCGTGCCCGCTGGTCAGCGCGGATCGGGTAGACCTGCATCATGAAGGGTACGTCGCCATCCAGCTCGAACCACTCCGGCACCGCCTCGCGCAGTACGGACGGTGCGAACGGCCGGAACGACTCCCGGCGCTTGATCTTGAGGTTCAGGATGTCTTTCATGTCGGCACGGCGCGGATCACCCAGGATCGACCGGTTGCCGAGCGCCCTCGGGCCCCACTCCATGCGCCCTTGGAACCAGCCGATGACGAGGCCGTCTGCGATGGCCACCGCAGTCTCGCGGCAAAGTGCCGCCTCATCATCGATCCGCCGCACGCTGCACCCGGCCGCGGCGATGTCGTGGCCGCGGGCAGTGAGCAGCTCCTCGATTTCGCCTCGACTGGCCCGCGGCCCGAGATACGCATGTGTCATAGGCGGCGAACGCTGCCCACCCAAGCGGTGGTGTGTTTCAAGGGCGGCCCCAATGGCCCCGCCGGCGTCGCCGGCCGCGGCCTGGACATAGACACGCTTGAAGGGCGTGTACGTCGTCACCTTGCCGTTCGCGACCGAGTTCATGCCGCATCCGCCTGCGATCGCCAGCTGATCGACACCGTACCGCCGATGCAGGGCGTTGAGCAGATGGAAGAACGCCTCCTCGTACATCGCCTGAGCGGAGCGCGCGATGTCCTTGTGACGCTGCTCGAGCGGTTGGTCCGGCCGGCGCGATGGGCCGAGCAGCTGCGCCATCGCCGCGGAGAAGTGCTCGCCGACCACCGGGGTGCCGCTCGACCACTGGTGCGGCAAACGCTCCCGGGCGTGCCGGAAGTAATCGAGTTCGAGTGAATACGTGCCGTCGGCCGCCAGCGGGACGATCTGCCGCATCTTCTCGAGATATGTCGGTTGGCCGTAGGGCGCCAGGCCCATGACCTTGTATTCATCGCCGTAGTTCGGAAAGCCCAGGAACTGCGTGACCGCCGTGTAGAACGCACCGAGCGAGTGCGGGAAAAAGACCCGGCCTTCCACCGCGACGGACGTGCCGCGCCCGAGGCCCCAGGCACCACTCGCGAAGTCGCCGAATCCATCGACGGATACGGTGACCGCCTCGTCGAAGGGCGAGCAATGGAACGCCGAGGACAGGTGAGCCAGGTGATGCTCGACGAAGTGCACCTCGGCACGAATGTCTTGCTGCGGAAACAGCGATCGCAGTTCATCCGCGACACCAGCGCGCTCCTGCTTGTTGCGCAGCCTCTGAACGACGAATCGCGGGTCGGGCCGGTGCGCCAGCAGGTACGCAATCTTGCGCCAACGATTGGCCGACGGCGCCGAGTTGATCGCCACGTGATCGAGGTCCGCCATGCGGAGCCCAGCGTCCGCCAGACACCAGCGAATGGCCTCCGACGGGAAGCCTGCCCAATGCTTGATTCGACGGAAGCGTTCTTCTTCCGCAGCGGCGACGATCTTGCCGTCGACGACGAGGCATGCGGCTGCGTCGGCGTGATAGGCATTGATTCCGAGAATGCTGCTCAACGATGCTCCTTCACGTCCGTCGCCCATGACTCGAGGTCAGAGGCGACGAGTTCTTCCATTCGGGTGCGCACCCGTTTGCCCGACGAACCGGCCGACCGCGACGCTGCCCGGGCGGACTCCACCGCCTCTCGCAACGACGCGGGGTCGTCGGCGACGAGGATCCGGCCCGCTGCGCCCAGTTCCCGCACCAACTCCTGCTGGTGCTCGTCGACATGCTCGTCGAGGCTCGCGCGACGCGCCATGACGATCGGCTTCTTGCCCGCCTGCAAAGCCGTGATGATCGACCCAGCCCCGCCGTGCAGGATCACGACTGCCGCGTCCGCCACCCTTTGCTGGAACTCCTCCATCTTCAGGAACGGCACGGCCGTGCAGTTCCGGTCGTGGAACGGCGAGTGGCCGTGCTGCACGATGACCGGGCCCGGCAGGATTCCGACATTATCGCTTACGGCCTGCAGGAGACGCACGAACGGCTTCTTGAGGTTGCCGACGGAGACGAACGTGCTCAAAACACCAGCCCGCCGTAGAATCCACGCGGGAAATGCGGCGCTAGCGAGCGCCACTGGTAGTAGAACCGGTGTGCCAGCCGATACATGATGCGCCCCGTCATCGACGGTTCGGTGATTCTCGCGGCGGTTTCGATGAAGATGATCCGCATGCCCGGCAGCAAGCGTGCAATGAGGGCGAAAGGCACGACCGGCCCCGCACCCGTGCTCAGGATCACGTCTGGCCGCTCGCGGAGTAGGATGCGCGCCGCTTCCCAGAGGTTGACCACGAACAGCCAGTCCCGCTCCGAATGGCGAATGAAGTGCGTTCGCCCGACCATGTCGTCCGGGAGTTCCGCCCGGTCGTTCAGGACGTAGAAGTGGTCGAAGCGCTCGTACGCTTGCCGCAGCTGGCGGACCTCGGTCAGATGGCCGCCGCAAGACGAGACGATGCAGACCTTCATGTCAGCGCTTGCGGAAGAAGAACGCATGCACGTTGCCAACGTTGGGATGGTACTCGAGGACCTCGAGGCCGTTGCGACGCCCCCATTCCTCCACTTCCTCACGCGTGTGGAACGTCGCGCGCGGCGTGATGATGTAGTCATAGAAGAAGTTCTTGGCACCGCGCCACGTGCGCTTGCCGCGGGACTTCACGAGGTGCGCGAGGTAATAAACCGGCAACAGGGTTCCGTTCACCAGAGCGCGGCCCCACCGCCGGTGTTCCAGCCAGCGCACCGGCCGCCCGACGTACGTGTAGAGGTAATAGTAGTACCGGTTGCGCTTGTACACGCCCAGGTACAGATGACCGCCCTTTCTAAGCACGCGCATATTTTCGATGAGCGCGCGATAGGGATCGGGAGTGTGATGAATGACGCCGTCGGACACCACGGCGTCGAACGACTCCGCGGCGAACGGCAGGTCGAGGTTGCTCGCTCGCACGAACCCGGCCGCCGGTCCGCGTCCCCGCGTCAGGGATAAGGCTTGTTGTGTGAGGTCCACCGCTGTCACGGCGCAGCCTTTGTTAAGAAGGTACAGCGTCGCACGGCCGGGTCCGCAGCCAACATCCGCAACCGTGTCGCCAGGATGGAGGTGACGCTCCACGAATCGACGGAACGGTGATGGCTGCAGCGACTCGATCCGCGCGGCGTCGGCGTCGGTCATGAATTCGAAGGGATGGCTCTCGTAGTGCGCTGCGGTGCCCAACTGCGTGTTCTTGCCTGCGGTTCGATCGATCATGGAAAGATTCATCTCCGCGGAGCGGGACCAGGAATAGTGCCGGCTGCGCTCCAACACCCGACCCGACTGCAGGGCGTACCGATCGGCATCGCCCATCACCGCCGCGATCGCATCGGCCAGCGCACGATCGTCATGGGGCGAGAAATACTCGAGCGCCGTCCCCCCTATTTCGCGCGTACTGGGAATATCGGCGCCTATCACGGGCAGCCCGCGCGCCATTGCCTCGACCAGCGGAAAGCCGAAGGACTCGCACAGCGAGGGAAATACGAAGACGTCGAATTCGTCATAGATCGACTGCATGCGGCCTCGATCCAACTCGCCGAGATTGCGCACGGTCTCGGTCAGGCCAAGTTCCGCGATACGCGCTGCAATTCGCGCAAATCCCGGATCGCGCTCGTTCAGCGTCAGGGTCAAACGCAGCGCGTGTCGTTCCCGCAGCGAGGCCACGGCGCGCAACAGCACGTCGAAATTCTTCTGCACGCCAAACTTGCTGACATAGCCGATCTCCCACGCACGGGAGTCGTTGCGCAGCTGTCGCGACGCGCCCTCCTCGACTAGGCCGGGGCCGTGTGGGACGACCGTGATTCGCTCAGCCGGCACAGGCACCTCGCGGCGTATAGCCTCGGCCAGAGACTCGGTCTGGACGGTCACACGACTGGCCGACGCGATCGACCGACGTACCCAGCGCCCGGTGGCCCTGAAGGCCCAGCGGGAGACTGCACCTCCAGCGTGCGCCTCCATCAGGCGACGGAACTCGTCGGAAAAGTGCCCCGCGTGCTGCACGAGCAGCAACGTAGGACACATCAGTCGTCGAGTCGGCAGGTAGTTAGTCTGCGAATACACCAGGTCGATGGAGCGTTCCCGCACGATCCCGGGCAATATGCGCTCGTACCACAGACGCAGGTGCAATGGCGACCGGACCGCTGCATCGACGGGTAGGACGCTCACCTCCGGACGGACCGGCAGCGCCGGCACCATGGAAGGGTGCACAGCGACGTGCCAGCAATAATGCGGGCGCTGCCGCACGAATTCGTCCAGCAGTCGCAGCAGCACGACCGACGAGCCGCCCTCCTTGATGGAGGCCGCGTTGATCAGGATGTTCAACTGCGCCGGTTCCGCCACGCCTGCCAGGTGCCGAGGAAGTCCCAGTCGCCGCGGACGATGGCCACGAAATCCTCGATCGAGTAGTCATGGTGAATATTCACTCGCGGGAATGCGAAGCGGTCGGCGGAGCCAGAGAGCGGGCCGTGCACGGCCGCTGCCGCGAATTCGTACCCGGCGTCGCGCACGGCCTCGCGCACTCCCGTCGAATTTCGACCCCAGGTGTAGGCGAAGTGGCGGCAACGAACGCCTAGGCGCGACTCGATCGTTTGCCGCGATCCGATCAACTCCGCGGTCACTCGATCTCGTGACTGGACGGTCAGGTCGACGTGTTGCATCCCATGCGAGCCGATGATCCAGCCCAGACTCTGAAGGTCGTGGACACCGGCCCAGGTGAGAAACACTTCGTCTGGATAGTGACCGGCTTCTGCGTCTGAAGGGCGCCCCCTCGTCTCATCGATCTCCGCCGTATTCAGGTAGACCGTCGCCGTCATGCCGGCATCGCTTAGAATCCGGGCCCCGGGCGCCGCGAGGCTCGAGTAGCCGTCATCGAAGGTAATCGCGACGCGCAATCCGGGCGTCACCGGGTCCCTCAGCAGGGCATCGAGGCTCTCGACCCTGGAATTTTTTTCGAGCCAGTTCACCTGCAAACGGAACTGTTCTTCCTTGACGGCCCAAGGTGAGTCGCCCACCGAGTGATACAGCAGCACGAGCCGGCGATCGCCGGAATGCTGGACCCGTCGGTGCAGACGGCCAATGCGGCGTTTCCAGGGAAGCGAACTCACCTGCGAACGTCGCTCGTCGCCAGACGCGCCGTGGAGGTACGCGCAGGCGCCCGACTCACGGGTTGACTCAGTACGGCATCGCACAGGCCCAAGGCCGCACCCACGAGGGCCCAAAACCATATGCTCTCCGGCGACCCTGGTGCGACCCACCACGCCTCAAAGATACCGGCCACCAATTCACCCAGGATCGCGCCGAACACAATACCAAGCAGCACGCGCGATTGCCGGTCCCGCGCGGCGGAGTAGGCCCGCCACAGTCGCGTGGCCAGCGCGGCCACAATCAGGCCGTACATCAGCAATCCGATCACACCGGTCTCTTCCATGATCGCCAGCTGGGTATTGCCTTTCTCGCGACCGTAGCCGAACGATGTCAGTCCTCCCTCAAACTTGCCGCCATCGATGCTGACACCGTAGCCAGCCCCAAGGATTCCGCCTTGTTTCGCCATCTCCATTGAAACCTGCCATGGTGTCTCACGAGAAAAGAGCACGTGGGAGTTCTGCACAGACATGTTCTTGCGTACGTACCGGGTTTCGACGTGTTCCAGAGTGCCGGGCATCATGAGGAGCACGGTGACAAGACCGAGGATGCCGAAAAACGCGATGCTCGCGCGCCGTGCCATCGGCAGGGAGAGCCCGTATGCTCCGATCATGAGCAATGTCGCGAGAATGCTCGATCTCGCGACGCTGAGCGCAAGCATTGCCAGCGTCAGCGCGAGAGGAGCGGCCCACAAGGCCTTGGCGCGACCCCTGCTCAAGTGAAGCTTCCACAAGAGAAGGGGCGTGATCATGAACATCAAAGATCCGAGCATGTTCGAATTGCCCGTCAATCCGCGGTACAGGTCCATTCCCTGACTCTGGACCGTCGACGATGCCTGAGTTCGCCCGAGCACGGCGGCAAGGAGTGCGACTATCATCAGGGGCATGAGGAAGGACAGCGCGTCGCGCGGGGAATTGGTGCGAACCCAGCGATAACCCGATGTCACCAGCGCAACGACGACGAGGGCGAAAGCGCTCGCTTTCATGAAGGTCAGCGGCGGCTGCAGTGACCATAAATAGGTCAGCAGGCTCCATGCCAGATAGGCCACGATCAAGGCCCCTGTACGGCTCTGCAGCCACCCGAATGCCCGGCTCCGGGTGCCGGCCCAAGCCAGCACCGCAATCAGGATCAGCCAACGCACGCTCGTATTGAGCACAGGTGAGAGGAAAGTGATTGCCGGACCCGCGCCGCCGAGGACCGCAAGTGGCAGCGCGGCATTGCCACGTTTCAGCCACTGCTGCTTCAAAGCACTTCGCTCCACTCACAGCAGATTCGCGTCGCTTCCGCCTGCAGGGTCCACCCGGAAATCAGGCTCCTCGCGTTGCATCCCATGCGTCGAAGTGACTCGGTGTCGACTAGAAACTGACGCATCGCCTCGCCCAGAGCGCCACGCTTCGAGAAATCGTAAATGACGCCAGTGTCCCTGCCTACGACGAGGTCAGCCCCGCATCCGACACGGTCAGAGATTATCGCCGGCAGCCCGGCCGCCATCGCCTCGTTCACAACCAGGCCCCATGGCTCAAAGGCAGAGGGCAACACCAACACATCCGACGAGCAGTACGCTGAAAGAAGATCGTTTCCTTTCAGCCTTCCCGGCGCGCGAAGCCACGGGCAGGCATCAGCGACGGTCCTGACATCGCTTCGCATCGACCCGTCGCCCACGAGCACCATGCGCGCAGAGGGGAATTCCTCCGCAATTTGTCCGAACTGATCGAGCAGATAGGAGATGCCCTTGTGCGCTTCCAGTCGACCAACGAACAGGAAGACGGTTGCATTGCGCGGCAGGCCCAGGCTTGACCTCCACTCGTCGCGCCGATCCTGATCGAAGTTGTTCGCGAACGCGGCAATCGCATCCACATCGACCGTCATGTTGACCGTACGGATCCTTCGCTCCGGGACACCAAATCCTTGAAGGTAGGCAGCCTGCCGACTTCCGCCCGGAAAGAACATTCGGGGCAACCTGAACAGCAACGGATACGCGAGTCGCTTGGCGACCTTCCGGGCGCGGGCCTCATTGAAGGGTGCCTGCGTATCGGATTCGAGAAAGACAGGAACGCCGCGCAGACGGGCCATCGCCATGAGCAGCGGTAGCCTGCGATCGCCACCCCAGCCGCAGAGATGCACGAGCGCGATTTGACTTCGTCGCACATCCGCGAACAACGCGCGCGTCGACCTCAAGACGGACCGATCGAGAAAACGACAATACCCAGGAACCTCCAGGCCCCATTCCTGGCTCAGGTTCTCCTTCAGAAAGCCGACGTCCAACCGAATCGGGCTGATTCGGCGAATCTGCTCGATCAAGCCCAGGATATAAGGTGTGGGCTCGATGTAGACCAACAGCGCGCGCCGGTCCGTCGTCATGGTGTTTCCGCAAGCATTTCGTCATAAACACCAGTGAGAACTTCCGCGTGCCTGGTCCACGTGTAGCCGCTTCTGGCCTTGCGCGATCCTTCCGCCGCGATTCCACGAAACTTCGTCGGGTCCGACAAAATGTCCGTCAGGCGGAGCCCGAGGTCGTCCGGGTCCCGCGGGGCCACCAGCAGTCCGGTGACCTCGTCCGAAATGAACGCGCCGGGCCCCTGTCCGCGTACGCCGATCGCCAGCAAGCCGGCCGCCATTGCCTCCAGATATGCAATCCCGAACGCCTCTCGATAGGACGGAAGCACAAAGACGTCTGCAGCTGCAAGGCATGCGTAGACATGCTCATGTGGCACGGCGCCCGTGAATCGGACATTCGTGTCAATGCCCAGCGACTGCGCCAGACGACGCAGCTGCGGCTTGCTCGGTCCGTCACCCACGACCGTATACGTCCACGCTCTCAGCCCTCGCTGCCAGACCTGGCCCAGCGCCTGGATCGTCACCTCGATGCCTTTGCCTTCGGTGAGGTTCGAGACACTGATCAGTTCGAGCTTTCGCCCCCGTTCCAGAACAGAGGGATTGGCAACATTCGAAGGCAGGACAAAGCCATTCGGCACCACCCGAAAATGGTCGGTTCTGCCGATCAGGTCCGCGAAGAACTCCCTCAGCGGTTCGCCCACCAGAATGACTCTGTCGGCCGCGTTCAGAGCACTCCTGAAGCGTTCGCGACGTTTGGAATCGTCGAAGAAACGCTTGCCCACATTGATGCCGTGCAGCGTGACAGCAACCTTCGCTCCCGTGCGCCGAGCGACTGAGATAGCCGCAGGCGCCATGGACTCCGTGTGCGCGTGGATGATTCCGGCAGATAGCCGTCTGACGAGCCCATTGAGAGCCGGCTCGAGAACTGCGTCAAGATTCCGGTCGCTGATACCTGGCGCTAGATTACGCGGCACACTGAGGTGCCTGACGAATTCGACATGGCGCAGACCGGGGAACGACGGGTTGTCGAATGGAATCGATTCCTTCGCTTCGAAACCGGAGCGTCCGGCGAACGGCCGGTAAGGACGTGAGACCAGTACCGACACGTTGCGTCCTGACGCGGCGACCGCCGCTGCCGAGTCGTGCACGTAGTTTCCTTCGCGCTCACCCGGGCGGTTCGGAAACCAGGGCGTAACGGTCACCACATTGCGCCGATCCGGCATCGACCGCTCGCCGACCTGCCGCGCATCGCCCTCCAAGCGCACAGTCACGCGCCCATGAACCTCGAAAGCACCGGCGCCGCGAGCCTGCCCCGGAGATTGAAGGCGCGAATCGTCGTTCCCGGGAGCTGAATTGCCTCGCCTCCCATTTTGCGCTTGAACTCGTACGTCCCGGCATTGCCGTCCGGATCGACGCCTTCCAAGTCGTACATCGTGCAGCCTTGCGCCAATGCCCATTCGATGACAGCCCACTGCAGCGCTTCCCCTGGGCGCACTTTGGAGAGATCACGATCTGTCGCGCCCCAGAAGTAGTGAACGTGCCGACCACACCGGATGATGAACGCACCAGCGGCGAGGCGGTCTTCGAAGGTCGCGATGAAAAGGTGCGATGAAACCGGCCTGCCCGCTGGTGACTCGAGCAGACGCCGCATCAAGGGCTCGGACGCGGGCAGCGAGAATCCCTTCGCCTGACTGATCGCTTGGCATAAACCAAAAAACTCTCCCAATCGCTTGGCGTCTCGCGTTTCGGCAATTTGCACGCCGGCACGCGCGGCATACCCCACGCCGTGACGCCATTTCTTCTGCAAGCCCGCCCACAAACGCTCCTGCCCCTGGGTGAGATCGATCCAGATCGTGCGCGGTCCAGCGGACCCATCGCCTGCGTCGGGCACCCTGCGCCACGGACTGCACACAGAGATGAAGAATCCCAATGCTGACATTCGCTCCATCCCGGCGTCGGTCACGTTGCTGGATGCCTTCGGTGAAATCGTCGGGCCTCGTGGTATCCATGCCACCCGGCCGAGCACCGGCACAGGCCGAATTTCCGCCCTGGCCATCCACACCGGCTCGCCGAGCTCGTATCCTGCGACGCCAACAAACCGCCGACCGTCCGTCTGCTCGCGAGCCCGACCCCAGTGCGAAGATTGCAGCGGATGGCCCCCGAGGCGCACCAAGGCCTCGTCCCATTCTGCATCGTCTAGCCCCTCTCTGAACTGGACGTCGTCCGTCAATGGAGGTCTCCACACCATGCATTACTCCACCCTGCCACTGAAACCGCTGGCGGTCGCGAAACTCCATGCAACCGTCTACGTTCGTAGGCCAGCAAACTTGTCCCTGAAGTGACGAAGAAGCACCCGATCATCGTCATGCAGCCCGCGAATCAACGAAATGCCATGGTAAATGGCATAAAGACATCCCAGATAAGCGGCGAGAAGGACCGCCCCAACTTCGGCGGGGCCTGCCCAACGGACAATCAGGGCGGCGGCAAGCGACGCCAGCGTGGGTACGATCCAGCGCAGGTACCGGCCGTCCGACCACCGCAAGCCGATCTGCTTTCGCGCGACGACGAACTCGAAAACATTGACGAAAAGAATGCTGACGCACATTGCGAAGGACGCGCCGACGAGTCCGAACGCCGGAATCAATACGCAGAGTGCAAGAACGCTCACGACCATCTGGTAGACGGAAATCGCCACGGCACGACGCTCCATGCCGCTCATGTACATGACGCTTCCAACCGGGCCGAAGGCGAGATTCACGAGTTGTGATGCCAGGAGGACTTGCAGGGGTATCGTGCCTTCCGCGGCAAATTGCGGCCCAAAGAGGCGCAGCAGCGGTGCCGCGAAAATGAACGCGAAAATGAACAATGGCATCGACAGGCGGACGACCCAGTCCGTCGTGAGGTGGTAGATATGCTGCATCTCGGAAGGAGCGCCGCGCGCGTGGGCAGCAGAGAACATCGGAGCCGCAACTGAAAGAAACATTTGCTGAAAGATGACCGGCATCTGCTGGATCTGCTTTACAACCGCCAGCACGCCGACGGGTTGGACGCCGGCAAGGGCGCCCAACAGAAAACGGTCGATGTACGTGCCGCCGACCCCGAGCAGCGACCCGCTGTACATGACTCTTGCATAGGTCCGCCACGCGGACCGATGGTCCGTTTCACAGTGTTGGCATGCGTCAGCAGGCATCTCCGTCACCTTCCGACGCAGCCCAAGCGCCATCCAGGCAGCAGCAATGGCCACCGAGAGCACGACAGCCCAGATGTAACCGATGAGATGCAAGCCCGCCGTGAGCAGCACGACTGCCAGCACGGCCTTTACCGTTAACTGAAGGAACGAAGACCCGATGACAATGTAGCGGATCTCCTGGAATCCGCGCAGACCCTGCTGCAGGTAAAAGCTGATCAGACTGAGCGGAATCAATGCGGCCATTACCGACATCTCAGCCCGATAGGGCGCCACCGCCGGCCAGTGCTTGACGAAAACAGGGTATACGGCAACCACGATCACGTAGGTCACGCATCCCGCAACCAACAAGATCCTCGCGCCGTCACGCAAGAGCGTCCGAATGCACGCATATTCCGCACGCTCGAGGTGAAACGGGATGAACTTCACCAGAGCTGGCGCCTGCCCAAATGCAATCAAGCCGGCAATCAGGCTGACAGAGCCTTCGATCAGACTGAACGCCCCAATACCGTCCGATCCGAGCACGCGCGCCAAGTAAACCTGCAACGGAAGTCCGACGACGAGTGTGAAGACGTTGCCGAGCAGGAACAGCGCTGCCTGACTTCCCAACTGTTTGGCAGATCTGGAGTTGCCGCGCGTCAACCTGCCTTGCTCCGAGTCCCGGATGCGGCGATGGCCTTGATGAGCGCCGACTCCCATCGCGGTGCCAGCAGGTTCCAGTTCCACTCCTGCGACATTGTCACGCCGCACCGCCCCATATGAGACGCCAACACCGGGTTCGTCAGCAGTTCGCCAGTGCGAGCAATGAACTCATCGTCCGACCAGACAACGAAACCATTCCTGCCGTGTACGACGCTTGGTGCCTCGTAATGACCAAAGGCGACCACCGGCAATCCGCATGCGGCCGCCTCTTGCGTCACTTTCGGCACACCTTCACAGCGTGAAGGCAGCACGAAGATGTTTGCCGCGCGAAACTCTTCCGCAAGCCTCTCCGGCGGGCGGCTCCCCGGGAACTCGACGTTCTCGATGTTCCTCGCTGCGGCCGCTGCAATGAGGGCCTTACGCCGGTCGCCCTCACCGAACCACTTGAAACGAACCCCCGGGAAACGTTCAGCAAGATCGAGGAACACTTCTGGACGCTTGTGCGCTGCCACCCGACCGGCGGAGACCACGGTCCTCACGGTTCGTATTGGCTGCATCGCTGCCGGATAAAACGTCCCGACATCGACCCCCAGGGGAAGCACAGAAAACTTGTCGCCGTAGCGCGCCTGCCCCATCCGCCCTAAGAAAGGGCTGATTGCGATGACGTGATCGGCCGTCTGCAGGATGTAGTCGCAGTGCTTCAGTTCACGCTCCGTGACCGGCTGACAATGCACAGGGTGGCCAGCCACCGATGAATAGAATTGCTCACGCTCTTTGTCGCCGACCAACCCTTCGAGCGTGGCAATAATCGGTCCGCGCAGTCCCACGGCACGGCGGCCGCGCAAGCCCGCAAAATCGGCAGCGCTCACCCCAGGATAGAACACGGCTCCACAAGGGTGAAGGTATTGAAGAAACAGGTGGGCCTGCCACAGATGTCGACGCCAAAGCCGTACGACTCGGATGCCGCCGCGCGACGCCACTCGCGAGTCAGGCTCGTCGTAGGCGAGCGTACGGATGCCGAAATCGGCGGCTGTCCAACGACTGAGCAACATCCGCGCGTTGTAGTTCTGCGGGTTCAGTTGCGAAGCATCAACCAGTCGGGGAACGAAGACTTCAGTCGTCATGTACGGGACCGCGACGCCTCACCGCTGAGCGACTGCAAGGTTGCGCAGTAAACCGCGTCATCGCGCATGAGTTCCGCAATCCTCGCCTGATCCCGAGGCCACTGCAGGGCGCGATCCATCAACGGATAAACCATATCAGCGATCGCCGGTGTGGACTCGTCACTGACAGTCACCGGGACAATTCCACGGTTGAGGGCCTCGGCAAGCGCCGTCGAATACCAGGAAACGACGATCCGCGGCCGAAGCCGACGCAGCGCGTCCTCAAACGAGGGGTCGGCGTCCTCGATTTGAACCATGGTCCGGTCGACGCCATGACTCCAGAACGCCCGGTCCTCACGCGGATGGGGTCGAACCCGGACCCTCCAGCCACAGCTGCGTGCCCACTCCAGAACGGGCGAGATACGCCTCATTTCTTTAGGAAGTTCATAAACCGACGCGACCAGTATTTCGTGAGTCAGTTCACTCACGTCGCACCTTTCGGGCCGTGCCACGCTAACCTGGAGGCCGGCGAGGGCCCGCGCAAAGTGGCGTGCCTCGTCGTCGGTAAGCGCATCGATGGAATCAAACTCTGGCAATAGGAGACTGCGTCGAACGAAGCCGTGCTGCAGGTACCTCGTCCTTAATCCCGCGTCCGCGGCGGCGAAAGCCGGCGTGTCGGCAGCGAGAAAGCAAACTTCCGCATCCGGATCACACTGATCGCGGACGCCCTCGAACCAGGCCCGCATATAGCTGTATCCACCGAGCCGCAGCCCACCGTGCGTCAGGAAATCGATCCGTCGGTTGCTGAGCGCGTCAGGAAGTTGGCGCACGGTGAGCAGGATCGTCCTGCAGGCTGCCCAGAGGTTACGGATGGCTTCCCTGGCCCCAACCCGATAAACCCGACCCATGGATGCGATGTCGACCTGATTCACGCGAGCGACCGGCCGCTGCGATTGTTCACGGTAGCGACTGAACAGGACTTCCTCAGCCCCGGCGCCGAAGCCGACGAACAGTCGCGACAATCGCTCGTTCGTGCAAGGCCGCGCGCGCTGTTGACGCAATTTCACGATCAGGTCGAAGAAGCCCACGACCAACAGTGCTGGCCCGACAAGGGACATCCGGTCCGCCCAAGCCAGGATGCCTTGCAGTCGGCGACCACGCATGCCGCGCACGACCGGTTGGTCTGCTGCAATCGCTTGCAGTAGCGACGAATCCGCGAGCGCCCAGCGTTGTTTCGCATCGCACAAGCCCAGATGCTCAGCGCAGCGGGTACGTATACCAGCGGTCGCATGTACGTCCAATCGTCAGCCGCCCTTCGGCGGAGGTTGGGCAGGGTTCCCCACGGCGACGGTCCGGGCCGGTATCGACTTTGTGACGACACTACCGGCTCCGATCACTGCATTCTCGCCGACCTCTACCCCCGCAAGAATCGTCACGTTCGCGCCGATCCAGCAGCCGCGCCGGAGCACGACCTTCCGGGCCGGCGAGTGACCCTGGTCGATGATCGGTGTGATGGGATCGCGAAAGGCGTGATTCGCGTTATAGATGTGCACTCCTGAGCCGATCAACACCCCATCTTCGATGACGATACCTGCGCCCTCGGAATCCGGGTTGGCGAATAGCATGGTGCCTGGACGAATGACTACTCGTTCGCCGATCTCGATCTTCGAGCAGGCGACGGCGTATGCCCCGGGGCGAAACTCCGCGCTGTCCGGGAAACGCAGGAATCGCTTCTGGCACAATGCGCGCTGCGTGCTCCTGAAATGCAGCCGCCAATGCGTCCACGGGATGTCCGGCCCGATTCGATCAGCGGACCGCCAAAACCCGATTCGTTCGATCAGTTCACGCAGGAACATCTCATTCCTTCAGGACTACCAGGCGCTCCAGCCGCCGTCGACGACGATGTTCTCGCCGGTCACATACGCCGACAGATCGGACGCGAGATAGGCGATCGCACCCTTGAAGTCCTCCTCGGTTGCCATCCGACGCAGTGGGGTTCGCGCGACGTATCTGGTCACGAACGACTCCGGCTGTCCCCGCGCCACGCCGCCCGGGCTGATGCTGTTGACGCGAACGTCCGGCGCAAGCACGGTGGACAGCCAACGCGTCAGCTGCAGCAGCCCTCCCTTGCTGGCGGCGTATGCTGCCGGGCTGCCCATCGCGGTTCCTGCGTAAAGGCTCATGTCCGGCCCAACGAGGGCGTAGATCGACCCGACGTTCACGATCGAACCGCAGCCGCCTTCCCGCAAAACCGGCGCAAACGCCTGGCTGAGGTGAAAGGCCGTCGTCAGATTGACCTCAAAGGCTCGACGCCAGGTGGCCAGGCTCTGATTCTCGAACGGAGCGACCCACCCCTCGAGCTGTCGGCTGCCGACGAATGCGGCGTTGTTCACGAGCACATCGAGTCGACCAAATTCCGACCGGACGATCGCCGGCAGGCGGGTCCGCGCAGCCTCGTCCTCGAGTTCACACACGACGGACTGCACCCGCACCGGGCAGGTCGCCACGATGCCAGCCTTGACCTCGTCGAGACGCTGTTTGTCGACGTCGACCAGGCACAAGTGGCATCCAAGTTCGGCCAGTGCCTCGGCCATCGCGGTCCCGATGTGCCCTGCCCCACCGGTGATCAACGCGACGCGCCCGTCAAGCCGCATCAGTTCACGAACCGTCTTCATTGAGAATCCACTCGGTCTTGCATGAGGAATTCAGCGAGCCGGAAGTCGAACGGGGTGTCGATGTCCAGCGACCGCTCGCGCGGCACCTCCACCGTTCGCACCAGACCCGCGAAGATCCGTTCGGCGGACAGGACGAAAGCCGGCCGCGCGACATACGCGACCGTCGTAATGTCGTAGACAACGGGAGTGTCCTGCCGTCGGGCCGAGCCTCCCGCGCCCTCGATCACCAGGCGAGCATGCCCGCTGGCATCGAGACGCACCATGTTGAAGTACGGGCTGCGCTCGGACTCGCGAACGGTGATTACGATATCGGTGTCGGGGCAATCGATGAAGGCATCCAGGCATCTGTCCACGTCCGACACGGCCCGCAGCGGTGACGTCGCCGGGAGGCTGACAAAAGCGTCGAAGGAGCCCCGCTCACGCTGGAACCAGTCGATGGCGTGCTGCCAGGCAAGCCATTCGGGCGCAGTGTCCGTAGCGAGATGCGGCGGGCGCATGAAGGGCACTTCGGCGCCAAAGGCACGGGCCACGTCAGCAATTCCGGGATCGTCCGTAGACACGATGACGGTCTCCAGTCGGCGGCAGGCACGAGCCGTCATGATCGAATGCGCGATCAGAGGTCGCCCCGCCAGTTCCTTGACGTTCTTGCCTGGTACGCCTTTGGAACCGCCGCGGGCAAATATGAAAGCGATGCATCTGGAGGTGTCACTCACCGGGAGGTACCACCTCTACGGTCGAATTGCGGGCCATGGACCGATTCGCCGAGTCGGCGATGACCAGGGTCCTCAGGCCGTCGGTGCCGTCCACCATCGGCCGCGATCCCCGCTCGATGCAGTCGAGAAAGTGCTGCAATTCGTCAACATACATCTGGTTACGGTCGGATAGGGAGCGCACCGGCACCTGGGTCCAAGTCCCTGACGCCGCCTGATACGCCTCGACGCTGTCCCGCATGGCGTCCCAGACGAGCGTGCCCTCGCTGCCGATGAATCGGCAGGATCGATGCGCAACGCGCTGCAGCAGGTCGAGATGCACGTTGACCAGCCGCCGAGGCGATTCATACTCGAGGGTCAGTTCGACCAGATCCTCCACATCCGTGACGAGATCGCCGAACTGGCCTCCCCGAGCCGTCACACGAGACGGCATCCCGAACATCCAATAGAGATAGTGCAGTTCGTGGCTCAACTCCAGCAATGCTCCGCCACCCAACCGGCGTTGCGCGCTGACGCCAGCCCGATAATCCGTGCCCGGCCGCCAATCCGGGAGGAACTGACCCACCTCGGCCCGAACCGCGATGACGCGGCCGATCATCCCGCGATCGAGGCACGCCTTCGCCACCTGAAGCGACGGAAGAAACGGCAGGTTGTAGCCCGTCATGAGCACCAGACCGCGACGCTGTACCGTACCGATCAACTCCGGACAGCCCTCGACGGTGTTTGAGATGGGCTTCTCCACCAGGAGGTGCACACCCGCCTCGGCCAATTTCTGCGCGATTGGAACGTGAGTATTCGCGGGTCCGGCGACAATGGCCGCCCTGGGCGCGAAATCGACGGCCTCCTCCACGGATCCAAAGTGATGATTGCCTTCGTCCGCCGCTCGCGAATGCTCTGGCGATGCCCGCAAATGCAGGATTCCAATCCCCGACTTGGGTCGGAGTTGCCTGAGGTTGCGAAGGTGACGGTGACCGATGCTGCCCAGACTGACGATCAGGTATCGCTCGGGGCCGGCGGTCATGAAATCCCGTCCTGAACCGATCGATAGTCTTCGGGTTTGCCGACGTCCAGCCACGGTTCGTGCATCGGATACACCACCGTGCGCCCTCCTTGCTCCCGCACACGCTCGAACAGCGTCGGCATGTCGCAGCGCTCGCCGCTACCCAGGCAATCGACGGCTTGAGGATCCAGAACGTAGATGCCGGCATTCACCAGGGCCGTCGTCACCGGCTTTTCCTCGAAGCCGACGATCTCGACACCCCGCGTGCGCACGACGCCGAATGGATACTGCCATTCGTGCTGCCGGACGGCCATCGTTGCCGCTGCACCGTGGCGCGTGTGGAAATCGAGCAGTTCGCCGTAATGGATGTCCGTGAGCACGTCGCCGTTCGACACCACGAACGGCTGCTCTGGTCTCTGCGTCAGAAGGGTCAGCGCGCCGGCGGTACCGAGCGGCTCCTGCTCCCGCAGGTAGTCGATGTGAATCTGCCATCGGTCGCCCGTGCCGAAATACTCTTCGATCACGTGCCCGAGGTAATGCACGGCAAACACGAACTGGCGGAAGCCCTGTCCCCGCGCCCTTTCGACAATGTGCTCGAGCATCGGTTTGCCGGCAACCGGCAGCATCGGCTTCGGGCAGTTCTCCGTGTAAGGACGCAAGCGCGAACCCACACCGCCCGCCATGATCAGCACGGTGTTCGGGCGCTCCACCGCGCTGTTCAATTCATCCCAGAGATGCAGGCCCAGCAGGCGCCGGTCCGGATCGACGATCGGCACGTGCAGCAGCTTGTTCGCCTGCATCAGGTGCCGAACCATCTCGCGGTCCATACCCGGGGGCGCCACGAACGGCTCCCGGTGAACGACGGAAGCAATGGAACTCTGCAGGCCGAGTCCGCGCAACAGTGCGCGCCGGATGTCACCGTCCGTGATCGTGCCGACCAGCACATCGCTGGCAGCCACGACCAAGGCGATTTTCAGCGCGGCGCTGTCCAGCGTTTCAATCGCCTGTTGCAGCGTGGCCGACTCCGGCAGGAGCGCGCGACGCCAGGATCGTTCAGCGGAGTTCGTCATGACGTTCCGGTCCTCATGGGTGGCCGGGAATCGCGTAGAAGGATTTCTTGAGGATGCCATCCAGCGGATACCGACGCAGAATCTCCACGACCTTCTCGCTGGCGCCTCCGTCACCGTATGGATTGACCGCCCGCGGCAAGTCCGCCTGGAAGGACGACGAGTACAGTCGCTCGATCGCAGCGCGAATCGCTCCCCTCTCGGGCTCGCAGTCGATCACGCTGCTTGCCTTCAGCCGGCCGCGCTGGCGGTCACCGATGTTGATCGTACCCTTCAGGAAAGACGGCACTTCTGCGAGGCCGCTCGAGGAGTTCCCGACGACGCCGTCCACGTGGGCGATGCAGGACAGGTAGCGCAACTGACCGAGCGACGTGTACGACTTCGCATTGGCGTGGTCAGCCACGAACCGTTCGATCGGTTCAAAGATGCTGCGGCCGCCCGTGTCGGCATTGGGCATCGTGAAAATGAGCCCGGTGTCGTGCAACGATTCGAGCGCGGCGAGCAGTTCGGTCATCTGCGCGGCGGCCGTCGAGTCTTCGAGCGTCACGGGATGGAACGTGACGAGAAGATTCCGTGCCTTGAAGCGGAAATCCATCGCCGGCTCGAGCTCACTGCGCCCCAGCAGGCGGTGCCGCTTGATGCTGTCGACGCCTAGACCGCCCACCAGGAACACCCGGTCCGGAGGCTCGCCCATCTGGATCACACGCTGGCGGTAAGGTTCGGCGGCGACGCAGTGCAGATGCGACATCTTGGTGATCGCATGGCGCATGGCTTCGTCGAACGCCCCTTCGGTCGCTTCCCCGCCATGCAGGTGCGCCACGGGGATCCTCGAGATTGCAGCAGCCGCAGCGACTGCGAGGATCTCGTATCGGTCGCCGAGCAGCACCAGCACGTCGGGCTTCAGTTCCTGTAATGCCACGCCCGCGCCTTGCAGCGCCAGGCCCATCGATCGTGTGACTGCCACGGACGTGTCCGACTCGATCTCGATGTCGACCTTGCGGTCGATACGGAATCCATCCGCTTCGATCTCCCGGTACGTAAGTCCAAATACGGATGACAGATGCGCGCCGGTCACTAGCACCTGCAGTTCGAGGTCCGGGGCGTTACGGATGCCCTCCATGATCCAGCGCAGCAAACCATAGTCCGCGCGCGTGCTGGTGACGACACAGATCTTTCTCAAAGCTCGATCAACTCGTCGGGTTCGAAATCACGGCGCGCAATCTGCCCGATGACCTCGTCCCAGCGCATTGGCGAGACCCCCGTCCCGGGTCTCTTCACCGCCAGGTTCTCCGCAGAGAAAAGCTCCCCGGCGCGGATTTGCCTTGCCGCCACGACAGACTTACGGGCGATCGGAAGGTTTTTCGACTCACTCGGACTCGGCCGCTTGATGCCGTCGCCAAGCGCCAGCTCGATGTTCCGGATGGCGCGGACCATGGCCTTGAACTCGTCCGGCTCAAGGCTCGCGCGATGGTCCGGTCCCGGCAAGTTGCGATCGAGCGTGAAGTGCTTTTCGATGACGGTCGCGCCGAGCGCGACGGCGGCGACGGCCACTTCGGTGCCCTCGGTGTGATCCGAGTACCCGACCGCCACACCGAATGCATCCTTTATGGTCCGCATCGCCCGGAGGTTCACGTCCGTCATGGGCGTGGGGTATTCGGTATTGCAATGCAGAATCGTGATCAACTCGCGCCGCGTCCCGGCCGCCTCCAGCACCCGCAGCGCAGCCTCGATCTCGTCTAGCCGGGACATCCCGGATGAGAGGATGACCGGCTTGCCCAGCCTACCAATGTGTCGCAGGTACGGCAGGTTCGTGATCTCGCCGGATGGGATCTTGAAACACTCCAGGCCGAGTTCCGCCAGGAAGTCGATGCTTGCCTCGTCGAATCCCGAGGAAAAAAAACCGATGCCGTGCTGTCGGCAATGTTCGGCGAGCATGCGGTGGGCTTCCTCCGACAACTCGAGCCGCCGAATCATCTCGTGCTGCGACTCCGTCGCGTCCGTCGTCTGCTTCTGGTAGTTCGCCTTTCTCGCGCTTCGCGTGACCAGTCGATCCGCCGAGAAGGTCTGGAACTTGACAAGATCGGCCCCCGCCCGCGCAGCCTCCTCGACGAGCCGTCGCGCAAGCAAGGGATCACCGTTGTGATTCACCCCGGCCTCGGCAATGACGAGTACGCGACTCCCGGTCATCCGACGCCCCGAATCGCCGCGCCGTCGGCAACGTCCGCAATCACGAGACTGCCCGCCCCGATGATCACCCCGGATCCGATGCGGACGCCCTCGCGAATCACGGCTCCGCTGCCGACAAAGGTCCCGGCTCCAATGACCACGTCGCCGTTGACGCGCGCGCCGGTGGCGATGTGGCAATGCTCAGCCACCTTTGCGTCGTGCTCGATCAGCGCCAGACTGTTGACAATGCAGTTGGCTCCGACCGAAGCGGCTGCGTTGACCACCGCGCCATGCATCGCAATCGTCCCTTCCCCTAGCTCCGCACGGCGGGACACGTGCGCGTGCGGCGACACGATTGTCGGCAAGCGCGCACCCGAATCCTTCAGCAATACGTACAACCGCCGGCGAGCGTCCGGGGACTTGATCTGACCGACGGTCACGAGCGCATCCGCACAGCTCGCGAGAAGACGTGCCAGGTCCTCGTCGTCGCCCAGCACCGGATACCCGAGGACGGGAGGCCCGCTCCTGGCGCGATCGACGATGCCGGCGACACGGTAGCGACCTTCCTCTTCGATGACGTCGATGCAGGATCGACAATGGCCGCCGCCACCGACCAGGAGCAAGGGAATCATGCCAGGCCTGCGCTGCTCGGAATGTTGACGATGCGCCGCTCGAGCGAATCAGCCACCGGCGTCGGAGCGCGCGGACAATCGAGATACGGCGCGAGTCGATGCATCAGTCCCCATGCGGGTCGCGTGATCACGCCGGCCGCATTGGTCGTCGCGAGGACTGTGTCGCGCTCGCCTGCCACTGCTTCGTCGAGCACCAGCGTCTGCAACCAGTAATTGCTGGTGCACCCCTCGGGTTCACTCATCAGTCGAACCGACGGAAGGTCGCGAAAAGCGGCGGCATACCGCTCGAACAACCGGCGCTTGGAGTTGAGGAACCCGGCCAACTGCTCGAGTTGTGCGCAACCGAGGGCTGCATTGATGTTGGGCAAGCGATAGTTGAACCCTACCTCGTCGTGCACGTACTCCCAGCGATGAGGCACCTTGGCAGTCGTCGTCAAGTGCTTCGCGCGACGCGCCAGATCGGTGTCGCTGGTGATGATCGCGCCACCTCCGCCGGTCGTAATGGTCTTGTTGCCGTTGAAACTAAGTGTTGCGAGCCGACCGAAGGTCCCGGTGTGCCGGGACCCGTAGTAACTGCCGATTGACTCGGCAGCATCCTCGACGAGCACGAGCCCGAAGTCTTTCGCGATGGCCAGCAGGCCATCGAGTTCGCACGGATGGCCAAACGTGTGCATGGGGAGCAGCGCGCGGATCGGGCGGCCGGTGCGGCGGTTGATGCAGACTCCCGATCGCCTCTCAGTCACTGCATCGAGCCATATGCGAAGCGCCTCGGGATCCATGCCGAGCGTGCCTTCGTCGCTGTCTACGAAATGGGGCGTCGCGCCGCAGTACCGTACGGCATTGGCCGTTGCCACGAAGGTGAGCGTCGGCACCAGCACTTCGTCCCCCGGGACGACTCCAGCGAGCAGGAGTGCCACGTGCAAGGCCGCAGTGCCATTGACCACAGCCACCGCGTGCCTCGCCCCGGTGAACGCGGCCAGGTCCGCTTCGAATCGATCCACGAACTTGCCGACCGACGACACAAATGTCGTGTCGAGGCATTCCTTGAGGTACGACCATTCCGCTCCCGCGAACACCGGCTCGTGCAAGGCGGCGGATCGATTGCCCAGCGCCTCCTGGAGTCTCGCAAGGATTGCGGCCGCCAGCGGGGACTCGGTGGATACGGCGCTCACAGGTTATAGATTCCCGCCTTGTAGCAACGCAGGTTGTCCGGGTCCATGAACCACTCGACGGTAGTGGCGAGTCCGCGCTTCAATCCGTCTCGATTTCCGTGTCGCGGAGTCCAGCCGAACAGCTCGCGCGCCTTGGCATTGTCGGCCCAGAGTCGTTCGACTTCGGACTTGGCCGGCCGCAGCCGCACTTCGTCGGTGACAATCTCGAGGCTCGTCTCCATGACCTCGGCGATCAACGCTGCCGTGTCGCCAATCGAAATCTCGAAATTGCTGCCGAAATTGACGACCTCGCCGAGTCCCCGGTCTGAGTCGAGCGCGGCAATGAACGCGTCCACGGTGTCATGCACGAAATTGAAATCCCGGGTCGGCGAGATTGCCCCGAGCTTGATCTGCCGTTGGCCACTGGCGATCTGCGTGATGATCGTCGGAATGACCGCGCGGGCCGACTGCCGCGGGCCGTAAGTATTGAACGGCCGGGCAATGACAACGGGCAGTCCGAACGAGGCATAGAACGAATACGCCAACTGGTCCGCCGCAATCTTCGACGCCGAGTACGGCGACTGACCCTGCAGCGGATGCTCCTCGGTGATCGGGACGAACCGCGCCGTGCCGTAGACCTCGCTCGTCGACGTATGGATCACACGCCGCACGCCGAGTTGCCGCGCTGCCTGCAGCACGTTGAGCGTGCCCTTCACGTTCGTGTCCACATACGTGTCGGGCGAGTGATACGAATACGGGATCGCGATCAGGGCGGCGAGGTGCAGGACCGCATCGCAGCCTTTCATGGCTTCCTTCACGCCGTTAGGGTCGCGAATATCGCCAGCGAAGACGTCGAACTTGCCCTTGACGTCAGGGGCACATTGATCGAGCCAGCCCCATGAATTGAAAGAGTTGTACAGGACAAAGGCGCGCACGTCGTGGCCCTTGCGGACCAGGGCTTCCGTGAGGTGCGATCCGATGAACCCGTCGGCTCCCGTCACCAGCAGTTTCGTCATGGCTATAACTCGACCTCGCGGCGCAATTCCTCGATCTCCGCACGAAGCATGTCGAACTCGTCCAGCTTGCGGCGCAGGAACCGCACGGTGAGCCGTGCCTTGGCATCCATGCCGGCCGGCGTCAGCAAGTAGGCATATCCGAGCTTGTTGGGATTCGCGCGGAAGTTCTGCGTCTTGACCCAGCCCTTGTCGACCACTGCCTTGAGACAGTAGTGCGCCTTGCCGAGGCT
>Ga0315287_10001230_pt1 | contig 23443 bp, 24 predicted proteins | sample YL17G11_0_MG_FD_205037 | JGI IMG/M metagenome (GOLD analysis project Ga0315287, IMG submission 205037) | Sediment microbial communities from Yellowstone Lake, YNP, Wyoming, USA - YL17G11_0 | ecosystem: Environmental > Aquatic > Freshwater > Lake > Sediment | place: USA: Wyoming | collected... | reverse complement strand
ATCGGGCTCGTCATCGCCCTCGCGTGGGCGGACGTTTCCCAGGAGTCGTAGATGGCGCGATGGCAACGGCCGCACTGCTCCGCGCTAGCAGGCGCCGGCAGTTTTCCGGCCGCGGCCGCCGCCGGTTCCAACGCCAGGACGATCGCCACGATGACGGTTTTTCGCATGAGACCCCCCCCCGAAAAACGCGCTAGTGGGCTGCCTCATCCCGCTTCATGGGCGGCAGCAACGTCACGAGAATCCACAGGATGACGAACGGTAAGACCAACAAGAGCAGGGCGGGAAGCAGTCCTTCCCGGGTCGCGAAGCCCATCTTGTAGGTTGTGTACCCAAGGAAGCTCTTCGAAAATAGCTGTCCGCCGATGACGACGTTCCAACGCATCGCGAAGATTCCGCACAACGTCAACGACGAGGCCAATACGTAAATTCCCTCGCGTGCGCGCGCGCTCATCGAGACGATCTGCACCAGCGCGAGGAGGCCGATGGGAATCAGCGTGCCGATGATGATCTGCAAAACGATTTGCGACATGTACAAACGCGTGTGCATCATGAAATTGAGGGTCTTGAGCGACTCGTCGGCCTCGTAGTTGCGATGGATCAGGTCCAACATCTCCAGGGAGAAATCGATCAGAAACGCGTAAAAGAGATAGCGGGCCATCGTGTCGAGGCAGGGAATGCTCCTTTTGATCCCCTTGAGGAAGCAGACCACGATGTACAGCAGGAGCACCGCAGCGATGCCCGATACGATCGCCGAGAAGAGGAATACGATCGGCATCAGCGGCGTCGACCACCAGGGGTTGGCCTTGATGGAGCCGAAGAGGAACCCGACGTACCCGTGCAGCAGGAACGCCGACGGGATCCCGATGATGGTGACGAACCGGCCGATCTTGTCGTCGATCTCCAGGGAGCGCGGGCTGACGTTGTACGAGCCCAGAGCCATGACGCGGTAGACGACGCGCCGCCAGCCCGTCGACTCGAGGGCCATGCGCACGATGTCCTGCCTGAAATCGAGCCAAATCTCGATGACCAGTACGGCGAGGAGGTACCAGAGATAGACGAAACCGAACATCGCCATCGCCGACGTGGAGTGAGGCGTCAGATACATCTCGAAGGACCGCTCGGGGTGGCCGAGGTGGAGCTGCAACGGGAGCGGGGCCACGATCATGAACGAAAGCGCGGTCAGGAGGGCGAGTCGATAGGTGGGCTTCACCTCCTCGACGTTGAAGACCCTCTCCAGCGACGCGAGGATGAACGCACCGGCGACGATCCCGGTAAGGAACGGGTACAAGACGATGAGGATGCTCCATTGGAGCTCGACCTCGTTCGGGTACATGAACCCTTCGACGGCGTGCAGGATCGATTCCAACGCGATCTCCTCGGCCTAGCGCACCGCGCCGTCGAGGCCGTGGTAGACGAGCTTGGCCCCGGTGGCGAGATACGGTTTGAGCACTTGCACTTTTTGCGTCCGCAGTAGCTCATGAAGGGGGTCTTTCGGGTCCTTGAGGTCTCCCAGGAGACGGGCCCCGGTCGGGCAGGTCTCGCAGCACGCCGTCGTCAGTCCCTTGGTGATGCGGTGGTAGCACAGGGTGCATTTGTCGACCGTTTGCACGCGCGGGTCGATGTAGCGGCAGCCGTACGGACACGCCTGTACGCAATAGCGGCAGCCCAAGCAGTAGGTCTTGTCGACGAGCACGACGCCATCGGGGCTGTCGAAGGTTGCGCCAACGGGACAGACCTGCGTGCACGGCGAGTCGGTGCAGTGGTTGCACATCTTGGGGACGAAGAAACTCTTCGAGCCGTCTCCGTCGCGGTAGCGCTCTGGGAAGCCGTCGTAGCCCCCGTTGGGAGAATCGACGGTCGGGAGGCGTTCATCGTGCAGATTCGCAAGGTCGGGCGGGGCGATGTGGTAGCGCTCGACCCACGTCCGGAAATAGAACGGCTCGCGAATCACGTTGTTTTCGGCCTTGCACGCGCGCACGCAGTTCCCGCAGCCGATGCATTTTTCGATGTCGATGTAAAACGCCCACCAGTGGCGCGTGACGTCGTAGTCGGGAGCCGCCTCGGGCGTTCCGGCGAGAATGAAGTCCCACGCCTTCGTCGCGGCGCCGAAGAGCATGACGTACTTCCCGGTTTTTTCGAGAAACTCGCGGCGCCCGATCTCCATGTCCATTACCCCTTGACCGGCAGCGGTGCGTGCGGGTCGTGGCACTTGATGCAGTTGTCGTCGTCCGCATGCTCTTTCGGGTTGATCTGAGGGAAGTTCCTCGGCTTCGCTAGATTCTCCGAATGGCATACGAGGCAGAGCTTCTTGGCGTCTGGCTTCTCGGGGACCACCGTCGAAGGGTCGGCGACGTGAGCCTCGAGGGGACCGTGGCAGGCTTCACATCCGATCCCGGCATGCTTCGCGGTCTTCTTGACCACATTGATTTCATCGTGACAGTCGAGGCATGCGGCCCGCCCGGCGAAAACGATGTCGCGGGTGCGTATCTCCGCGAGCGCGGCGCCGCGGTAGTGGCCGTAAACGCCGAAGGTCGCTGGGGTCAGAACGGCGCGGGCGACGAGGAAGACGACGATCAGTGCCAGGAAGACCCCGGCGAGTCGGAACAGGTGCTCGGCGTCTCGAAATAGGTCTCGCATGGCCTGGTGGATATAACAGACCCCACGCGTCTTTTTCGGAAGCCTCAGCAGAGCATTCGGAGCATTTATGTCGGTTGCGAGGACGACCTATCCGACCAACTTGCACCGGCGCCCGGCGCTGGCCGCCGCGGGGAAGCGGTTCAGGAGCGCGTCGCGGCCTTGATCGCGGCGTCGGGGATGCCGGCGTTCTTCCACTGCAGGATCTCGTCAACGGTGAGCGGGCGGGAGAGCTTCCGTTGCTCGACGTACGCCACGAGCACGTCCTGCGTCACGCCGCCGGCGAGCAGGCGTGTCAGGTCGGCGAGAAGCGCGGCCGGTTCGATCACCGTCTCGGGGGCGACGACAACGGGAGCGGGCGTCGGAGCGCCGGCCGCCGGTGCGGCGGGGGCCGCCGTCTCTAGTTTCACCGCCGCAAGGCCCTGAGCCAACGCCCGGCTGAGCGCGTAACTCAAGGCCTCGTTGCACATCGAGGCGCGCGCGTCGATCCCCGGCCGCTTCGACTCCCCGCTCGCCTCGCCGGTCCACAACACGCGGTCGGCGCGATCCGTCAACGAGACCATGAATCGGACCTCGCCGAGGTAGGTCGAACCGAACGTGTCGGACCTTTCGTTGACGTAGTACTTCATGAGCGCGAGTCGAAGCTTGTATTCGGCATCGGGAGCCACACGGACCGACCAGCCCTGGAGCAACTGAGTCACCATCGCTTCCACCGCCGGTGCGACCGGCTGCACCGTGTTCCAGGTGTAGACGTCTGCCCCCTTGATGCCCTGCCCACCGACGAGGGTAGGGTCTTCCGCGCCGCGGGCATCCACGACGGAGAGCGAGATCGGCCCGGACATGAACAGCGGCGCCATCACGGGCGGTGCGACCGCGGGCTTTTCGGACTTCTTGGGGAGCTTGAGCTCCAGGGTGACCGGCTTCGACGCGGCGCCCGCGGCGGAGACGAACAGGGCGGCTGCGACAACCAGTAGGGCGTGTGCTCTGATGTTAGTCATGGCACTAGTCTACGGGAGACGGCGATGAAGTCCACCACAACGGCTCTGACTGAAGCTACGGCGTTGCTAGGCAGCACGAAGACGCGCATCGCGGTGGTGGGCGCCAGCAACGACCCGTCGAAATACGGGAACATCATCGTCAAGAACCTGATGGCGCACGGTTACCAGGTTCTCCCCGTGAACCCGAAGGAAGCCACGATCGCCGGCTTACCGGCGTACCGCTCGCTCGCGGACGTCCCGCAACCCGTTGACATCGTGGACGTCGTCACGCCGCCCGCCGTCACCCACCGGGTGCTCGAGGACGCGAGCAAAGCGGGCATCGGCTTGGTTTGGCTTCAAGACGGCAGCTTCGATCAGGCCGTCATCGACGCCGCGCAAGCCGCCCGGTTCAAGACGGTGCACCACGCTTGCATCATGGTCGTCGCGAGGCAGGCGCTACGGCCATAGCCCAAAGCGGGAAGATCTTCAGATAGTTGTCGTAATGGATTGCGCAGGTTTTATTGAACATCCCGGCGATGTGCTCGTCGGGGAAGCTCCCGTCGGCGCGCTGTCGACGCGTGAGGAATAAAACCCCGCGACGAACGTCCTCGCTCTCGCCGCGGCCGGCAGCGGTCAACGCGAGAATCGCCCATGCGGTCATCACGGCCTGCCCTGACTCCGCGTGAACGTACGCTCGCGTACGGCAGCTCTCCGGCGTCTCCCCCCAGCCACCGTCTTCGAGCTGCTTGGAGAGCAAGAACGAGACCGCGCGCCGTATCGCGGGGTGATCGACGTCGAGTCCCGCCGCCCGGAGTCCCCACGTTCCGAACCAGGCGCCGTAGGTGAAGCAGATCCCCCACGACCCCTCCCAAGACCCGTCGGGCCGCTGCGCACCGAGCAGGAAATCGCCCCCGCGCGCGATGGCGGCGACCATCGCGGCGTCTTTCGTCCCGGGGTAGCGCGCGCGAAATGCGGCGAGCGCCTGGATCGAGGCCGAGGTGCACTCGACGTAAGAGGGATCGATCATGATGTCAGCGAAGCAGTCCGACGGATTCAATCGCTCGAGCCACGCGGGGCCGCGCGTCTTCTCGTAGGTCGCCCAGCCTCCATCTTCGTTTTGCATCGCGAGCAAAAGGTCCGCCGCGTCCGCCAGGCGCTTTTCGGGAATCGGGTGGACGACGTGCGGGGCGAGGAGCATCGACGCCTTCAGTCCCTCGGCGGTGCAATCGCTGATCGGCCAGCCGTGTGTTCGCGTCGAGAAAGGCCACCCGCCCGAAGACCGATCGCGGTAGGCGCGTCGCCGATCGGGAACGTCCGCCAGAACCTGATTGGCCTCGATGAAGCGATGCGCTGCGCCCAGGGCGTCGCGTTGTTCGTGCTGGCGGCCGGTCGCCATCATCGCTTGCGCGGCGAACGCGGTATCCCACAACTCCGACGAGTTGTACCCCTGCATCTTCACGCCGTCTTTGGCTCGCCACAGATAGTCGGGAAGCCGCGCAAGGTGGGCCGCCAACTCGGGGCCACCGGGGTTCTCGAAGTGCCACACGAGGGTGTTGAACAGCTTGTTCACCGGGCCCAGACAGATATAACCGGTGGCCTCGTCTTCGGTGCGGATGATCGCAAGCACCCGGGCCAGCGCCTTCGCGCGCAGCGCGGCCGGAACGAAGCGTTCCGCCGCGTCGAGCACGCGAAACGCGGCGCTGGTGAGCGACGAGCGCGGCACGTATCGATCGGTCGGCGAAACGGAGTCCCGCGCGGCGCGCCAATCGACCTTCTCCCACGACGCGTTCGGGTAAAGCTCTGCGCGGATGGCTGAAAGCTGCGCGTCGAGCGGCGCCGTACTGCTTCGGCCGTACAGGTAGGCCATGGGCAGATAGACCATGCGGCTGTGGCACCACAGTCGCGACGGGTGCATCGGAAGAGATTCCGGCAGGAGCCACAGCTCGGGTGGCACGGGGTGCAGGCCTTTCCAGTCGTAAAGACCCAGCACCGCGAGGACGAACTTCCCCCAAGACGCCGAAGCCACCGGCCCGCCGTGTTCGGCGATGAACGCCCGCGCGCGGACGAGGCCCGGATCCGTGGGAACGACGTCCAGGAACCGGAGCGCCACGTACGAAAGAACGCTCGTGAACACGTGGCTCGCCCCTTCCACGTGTAGACCCCAGCCGCCGTCGTCGTTCTGATGAGCGCTGAGGTAGGTTTCCATGCCGGCGCGCGTGCCGGCGTCGATCGAAAAGCCGACCGTCCGCGCGGTGGCAATGAAGATGGGGAGAAGAAAGAGCGGACCGCCGTAGTCGCCCTTCCACGAGCCCGACGCGTCTTGTTGGGAAACGAGGTGAGCCAGCGCGGCTCCGATGGGGTCGGCGGGCTGGCCTAACGGCAGGGCATCATTCAAGGAGGCCCTCCCCAGAGGGGGAAGGCAGGCGAGCTTCGCGCCCGGTAGACCCGCCGCACGGCTCGGGGGACGATCGAGGCGACGGGCCAGCGCATCCAGCCCCCAAGGTGCATCAACATCCCGGGCATGGTACGCCAACCGCGGAGCAGGTCCTCGCGCACGAGGTCCCACAGAACAGCCTGGAACGCGCCCACGAACTGCTCCGGCCGCGTGTCCGCGCAGGCCAAGATTCGCATCGTGCGGCTGCGCTCGTCCTTCGACGCCCGCCAGAGCCGGTAGACCGCCTGGCGAACCGCGACACCGCTCGGGTCGCGACGCGTCAGCGCCAGATAGAGCGCGCAGGCAAGCAACTCAGGGACCCAACTCTTGGCGTCGCGATGGCGGCGGTAGCTCGCGACATCGGGGGACTCAGCGACGCACTCGGCGTCGGCCAGCCCCAAGCTCAATCCGGCCGCGGTCATCGGGTGGAAGTAGCCGACCGCGTCGCCGGCCAAGGCCACCTTGCCACGGCCGTAGTGAGCTCGCGGCCGGAATCCGGCGGCCGCCCACTGAACGCGCTTCTCGTCGAGCGCCTTGCGAAACTCGCCGACGACGGCCGCCGGAAGCACGTGCCGGTAGGTGTCCCAAAGCGCCTCGGGATCGCCACGCCGCAACCGCCCGACGACGACGAGTGGAACGTCGAAGCAGGCGCGCACGCGCGTCGGATCGATCCGGTACATCAACACCGGGCCCGGTCCTCCCACGAGGACGTGCCCGTACCCTTCGAATGGAAGCTCGACGTCGCGCAACTCGACTCCGGCGGTGTAGGCCATCGCCGTCGCGTCGTCTTTGAGCGCGAGCGTGCGGCGAACCACCGACGACCGCCCGTCGGCGCCGACGACCCGGTCCACCTCGAACGTCGCGCTCCCGCCAAGCCCCTCCGCGTTTTCGACGGTGACGCTGCCGTCGACGATTCCGCGGACCCGCGCGCCGAATCTCAGGTCGATATTCGGATGCGAGGCTGCGCGGTCGCGAACGAGCGACACCAAGCTGTCGTGCTCGAGCGAGACGCCCCGCATCCCATCGGGATAGGGCAGCATGATCGGCGCGGAACCGTCGTCGGGGAATACGACGAAGCCTCGCCCCTCCGTCGCGCCGACGGCCTCGGTCGCGACATCGATCCCCAGTCGGCCGAGGACCTCGACACCCGGCGGGTGGAGCCACTCACCCGCGAGCCGCCGCGATGCCCCTGGGTTTGCTTCGAAAACTACGACCTTGGCGCCCCGCTTCGCGAACGCGAGGGCAGCCGCCGACCCGATGGGGCCGGCGCCGACGACAGCGACATCGAAGTTCTTGGGATTCCCACTCGGGCGCATTAAGGAAGTATCGCACGGGCCGCAAGAGACTGTATAAAGTTTTGGCGCAGGCTAAGGCTCAGATGGCGGCGATCTTCCACTCCCCGGTTCCCGTTTGCTCGAAGAAAATCCATTTGGGCCGCAAGCCGGCCCGCTTGGCCCGGATCGACCAGAACGGGCCCAGGTCCCCCTCCGCCACGTACCCCGTGAACGAACTCACCGTTTCCCGCAGTTTCTCGAGAGGAATCGCCTCCACGTTGGGCCCGAGGTCAGCCAGAGCCGAGGACGTGAGGCAGGCCAGAACGAGAGCGCGGTCGCCGGCCGTCACCGCGCCGACGAACGTCTTGAGCGTCTTGTCAGGCGTCGCCCAGCGCGCGTCGACCGGGCCTCTGGACAGCGGGGGCTCCTGAGGGCTAGGCCTTGCCGGAGACGCCGCGGCCGAAGGCGCTGAGCGCCGGGGCTTCACGGCCGATGGGGGCTTGGGCGCCGCCTGGTGTTTGGGTGCCACCGGGACCGCCTCGAGGCACGGCTCGTCTTGATAGACGACCTGTCCCTTGGCATCCGTGCACTCGTAGATCTTCCCCTCCTCGGGCACGGCGCTGCCGCCAGACGCCATGACGAAAGACGCCAACAGGAGGGCAAGTCCCAAAACACGCTTCACTTCGACGTTCTCCAATCCAGAATCTAGACGCGATCCCATGAACATGCGACTGTCCGGCCGGAACCTATCGTCGTAGTTTTCGTCAACTGCAGTCGAGAACTGAGACCATGAACTGACGTAACCGCATCCGCGCCGGTTTCGCGGCAATTTTGTGTTTGGTGGGCCTCGGATGGACTCCCGTGCTGGCGCTCTGCGACACGGCGGCACAGACCGTGGCGCCCTGTCCGTAGCGAAGGCGCTCCGTCAGATGTGAATCTCGACCACGTCGCCTTCGACGAGCATGTGGTCGGCGTGGACCACCTGGCCGTCGAAGGCCGACGGGCCCCAGATGCGAGCGTGCTTCATCGAGGCCGCGAGGTCTTTGTGGACACGCGCCGCCAGGTCGCCGACGGTTGAGCCGCGCGGCAGGGTGAACGGGGCCTGGTGGTCGGCGGGCTTCCCCGGCTGTTTCGTGTAAACCCGCACGATGCCCAAGGCCTCGAACGTGCGGCGGGCCAGTTCGTCGATCCCGCGATTCGTCATCACGGACACCGGCGTCAACGGCCAGCGGTGTTCGAGCAACTCGTCGACGATCGCGACGTCTTCCTCGCCCCCTTCGCGGTCGATCCCCGTGGTGACGACCAGCGCCCGCTTGACGGCCTCGATCTCGATCCCCTTTTCGTGGAGGATCCGTCGCGTCAGCTCGAGCCCATCCACGGCGTTTTCGACGGTGACGACGATCCACAACAGATCGGCGCGCCTTACCATGTCGAAGACCCAGGGCTCGACATGGTCTTCGTTCAAGGGCGGAAGGTCGACGAGTTGGAAGGCGATGTCCTCGAAACGCATCATTCCGGGCGTTGCCTCTCGCGTGGTGAACGGATACGCCGCGATCTCGGGCGTCGCGTGGGTCAGCGCCGCGACGAGCGTTGATTTTCCGGTGTTGGGCGGTCCCACGAGGGCGATCTGCCCCGCCCCCTCGCGCGGAATCAGGTGCGAGTGCGACGCCTTCCCGGCCTTGCTCGCGGGCTGCTTCTTGAGCTTCGCGATCCGCGCCTTGATGTCGCCTTGAAGCCCGTCGGTCCCCTTGTGTTTCGGGATGACGCGGAGCATCTCTTCGAGCGCTTCGATCTTGTCTTCGACGGTTTGCGCCTGACGGAAGCGATCTTCCGCTCGGTGGTAGTCGGGAGAGAGGTTAGCCGGCATGGCGTGGCCCTCGTGGGAAGGTATCAAGATATCCGAGTCACGGGCACGATGGCTATGGCGTGAGGTGCTCCTTCTTCCACGCCATCGCCATATGCGCGCGGTTCCAGCCCGAAGGATGATCGAAGAAGAGGGTCTCTTCCCACGTACCGGGATGGATCTTCCGGTACTCCGAGAGTTGCATCGCGACACTTGCGAAACCGTCCGGCTGGCGAGAGGCGTTCAGTCCGAAAATGTCGGCTTCGGCTTCCTGGGTGCGGATCAGCGAGTTGGTCGCCGGGGTCATCAGGAAGAACCAGACCGACACGATCGCCGCGATCAGCGGGAGCCCCGTGGGATCGGCGATCCCCGAGATCCCGAGCCCTGGCCCCCATCGGGAGACGATGCGATCAAAGACCCACGCGGTGAAAGCAAACCCGCAAAGCGCGATCACCCCGAACGCGAGCAGCATCTTGTAGACGTGATTCAGGGCATAGTGGCCCATCTCGTGGCCCATCACCGCTTGAACGCTCTCCCCCGGCGAGCGGTTCATGAGGTTGTCGTTCAGAGAAATCCGAGTCGTGCCGAGGAGTCCGCTGACGTTCGCGCTGATGCGCTTGGTCTGGCGGCTGGCATCGAACCAGTAGACGTCGTCGGCCGGAATCCCGTTCGCCCGCGCCAGCGACAGGATCTGCTCCCGCATCGGCCCCTCGGGGACCGACTTGTAGGTATTGAACAACGGGTTCAGGTAGACGGGCCCGATCATCGCCACGAATCCGATGGAGGCGACCGACGCCACCGTCCCCCACACCCACCACGTCCGAGGCGCTTTCCGGAAGATGAAGTAAAGCAGTCCCACGAACAGGCTTCCAAGCACGACTTCAATCGCGAGATCCTTCGATTGGTCGCCGAGCCACGAGCCGAACGAGTTATTCGCCATGCCGTACGCGTGCTCTCGTTGGAAGCCCTCGTAGTACGTCAGGGGGAAGGTGATCAGGGTCGACAGCACGACGTACTGCGCCGCATAGATCACGCTGCGCAGGAACGACCCGTCGGCGATGCTCTCGGCGAGCGCCCGCATGCGACGGGAGAGCATCGTGAGGAGGAACAACGACGCCACGCCTAGCCCGTAGAGGAACCCCACGAGCTGCAAGACGTACCCGCCCTCGAAGTACGCGTCGGATTTCGTGCGCTGTTCGGGCGACAGCGTGCCGACCCATGCCTCGGTCGCGCGGAGGACGTCGAAGTTCGGCCCTGGTTGCGCGCCTTCGGGGATCGTCAACGCCGGAGCGGCGTCTTCTGCGAACACCGGAGTTGCCATCAGCAGGATTGCGACGAGCGCGGGGAGCCATCGGGCAGCTTGGATTTTCATAGTGCCGGGATTGTAGGGGCATTTTGGTGAGGGTATGCTCGGATCAACCGCGAGGTAACAACATCATGATCAAGCCCCTCGTCCTTGGCATTTTCACGACCACCGTCGTGCTGTCCGCTTGCGGCGGCGGAGACCGGCCCGCGGCGGCAAAGGTCGAAGCGACCGCCACGTCGGCGAAGGCGGTACCCGCGCAAGCATCACCCCCCGCCACACAGGCTGCGGCGAAAGCTGTGGACGCCGATTCCGTTGTGATCCCCCCGCGCGAGGAGGCCCGAGTGGACGGTCCGAAGGTTTACGTCAACGGTCGCGAGCTGACCCCAACTCAACTCGACGCGTTCAAGCAGACCTACGGCGTAATCCCTGCCCCGGGCCACTGGTGGTACGACGCGATCAGCGGCATGTACGGCGCCGAGGGGCAGGGCGCAACCGGTTTCATGTACCCGGGCCACGACCTCGGTCCGCTCGCCGCGGACGCATCCCGCGGCAACATGCCGGTCTTCATCAACGGGCGACAGCTGACGCAAGTCGAGGTCAATTACCTCGCGTGGCTTGCCGGCGGCGCCGTCGCCGCCGGCCGCTACTGGGTCGACGCCCAACTAAACTGGGGGTACGAGGGAGTTCCCATTCCCGCCGGAAATCTGAGGCAACTCGCCGCGGCTCGAAGCGGCGGCGGAGGGCGCGCCGGTAGCGGCGGCGACAACACGTGGAGCGGCCTCGTCGGTGGCGGCAACTACAACGACGACAACACGGTCGGCTACGTGTCGATCCCAGGTGTGGGACCAATCGGCTCCTACGGGATGTGAGGGAACGCCGCATCACGATCCGAGCTCGCCCGAACCGAGTGATCCGCACCGTGCCGTGGGGAATCGAGCGGTGGCTCAGGCGAGTTCACGCAACCGCTCGAGCAACTGCATCAGTCCAGACGTATCGGCCGCGCAGTAGCGCAGGAGGTTCTTGCGCAGCTGCTGCCTCTCCTCCTCCGGCATGCTTGCCCCGTGGAACAGCAGCCGTTCGAGCTCGAGACTGGCGGTGGCACCGTCCGTGATCGCGAGCCCGGCGTATCCCGAGCCGGGCACCAGAACAGGGAGCACGACCTTGAGGCTGAAACTGCCGCCGAAGGCTGGGTGAACGACGTGCTTGCGGACCACGGGCAGCGGATCCGCCAACCGCGCCGCGATCGCCCGTAGTTCCTCCGCCAAGTCCGGAACCGAAGCCGCCAACAATTTCAGGCATCGCCGCTCAAAGCTCATGTAGTAGGCGACGACGGTCTTGGCGCCGCGGCAGGCGTCCACGAGACGGCGAGCCACTCGTGATGGACGACGCTTCCGCGAGGCCCGGCTTAATGACGAGAACTCCGGTCTGAGGCTCGGGCACTTCTTCCCCGCAGCGGGCCATGAACGGACATTCGCGGGGCGTCTTGCAGTGCTTGCCGATCTTCACGTCGGGAAGATCGCCCTCGAGCATGCTTAGTTGACCGGCGATCCGTGCCGGGAGATCGGCTTGTCGAGCCTCGACGTCGGAAGTGATGTCCTCCGTCGTGAAGAGGTCATCGAAGTGAGGACACGCGCACTTCTTGTTGAGATGCATGACATCCACGCCCGCGACGTCGAGCCCGCTGCGCCGCGCGACGTGCAGCTGAAAGGCCACGTCCGGGCGATGCTCTTTCTTGATCTCCGTTGAGGCTTTTACCTCGATCAGGCGGATGTCCTTGCCGTCCCGCTTCAAGATGTCGATCGAAGCGTAGACACCATCGACGAAGAATGAGGCTTCGTAGATCACCGGGACGTTTTGGTCGAGCAGCTCTCGGGTCAACGCCACCCGCTCGCGAAATGCGCCGTGCGGGAGATCCACGAGCCGACCACCAGGGACGTGGCCGCACGCAAGTTCGCCGACGCGATTCCCCTGGTCAAAGATCGCCAACAGAGCGGCGTCAGGGACGAGCTCGGCGCGTTCGGCTCGTGCACACGCCACCACAGTTGCTTGTGGCACTGGAGCCCACTCGTGAACCGAGACTTTGAAAGGTGATTCACGTCGTCCATAACGTGCTTGCCGTGGACTGAAAGCAAGCGTACATTTTCATTGGCATCATGAGTGGGCAGCGGCCCCGCCAACCTGCGAGTCCGAAGCAAGGTGGTACGCGCGAGCGGATGCGGCTCTGGAGGAGCAACCAAGCGGATTCCCCGCAGCACATCAGAAACGCCGCAAAAGGCGGCGACTAAGGAGGCCCGAAATGGCCAGGAAACAGAGCGCCGCGACATCTGACACGTCGAGTTCTCCGCCTCTTGACTCCCCTGAGTTCGACGAGCTGGCGAGTGAGTGGATCAAAGAGTTGATCCGCCGGGCCAAGGCGGAAGCGCAGTCAATGCCCGAAGCGACGCGGGAGTCGAGCCCGCCGAGCGAACCGGAGTCCCTGTCGTTCACCGTTGCGGCGACGCTCGAACGGCCGGGCGCCTACGAGATCTATCTGAAGAACATTTACAACCTCTACACCGATCCTCTCCGCTTGATGGCCGGGCTCACAGAGGTCAGCCAAGACGCCCTCGAAGACGCGGTGCGCGACGCGGGATTCAACGGTTTGATTGCGCCGCCGGCACCGGGCATGCAAGCCCCTTTTGCGGTGGTCCTCAACCTGGACGATGGAATCAGGATCCCGATCCCGTCGGGCGCCGATGAATACACTCAGTAGACATCGCGCCGTTCCGGCTAGCCCAGGATCTCCGGCTCCCAGTTCGATCGCAGACGGAACGCCTTGAACAGCGGGCGGTGACGCGTCGTGCGAATGATTTCGAGCGTGCGCTTGGTGTTCGAGACGTACTCGAAGTTCCCCGACGCCAGATCGGCGATCTTCGACACCTTCTCGCCAAACGTGTGCTTGAGGACGACGTCGTTGTTTTTGTCCTCGGAGTAGATGAACGTACCCGACGCCGCGGTCACCGTCTGGAAGACGAAGAAGTACTCGCGGCGGTAGTTGACCAAACCGTTGTCGGTCCAGAGCTTCTTGAGCAGCGGGAGGATCGGCAAGTAGCTGATGGCCTCGACACGCGCGCCGGCGAAGGCGCCTGCCGCGGAGCGCGCGCGCTTGAACTTCAGGCTCACTTCGGGCGCGCCGAACGTGATCGCCACGTCGCGCTGCTCGGAGAACTTCAGCGTCCCCGCGGAGCCGCTGTCGATGTACTTCGCAAGACGGATGTCGGGAAAAGCTTGATCGAATTGGAGGGCGATGACGAACTGCGCATCGTCCATCCGAAAGATGGTCCCGATGCGAATCGGCTCGTCGAGGAAATTGGCGATGTACTGCTCACCCGAGAGGACCTTGTTCATTCTCTGCATGGGACGGGCTCGACCTCGACGCGGGCGTGGGGGGCCTCCACGATTTTCCAACGATTCAAGACGCGCTTCCATCCGAGCCCGCTGAGCATGTTGAACTCGTCAAAGTGGCGATTCGCGCGGACCTTGGCGTCGTTCAGGTCGGCGGCTTCGAGAAACGCCTGGTGAACGAAGTCTCGCGGCTCACCCTTCACAATCTCGGTGTACTCGTAGGTCGCAAAATACCGTCGCAGCATCCGGAGCCCCCCTCCGTGTGACGGGAGTGTACGCCGCACGGGGCTGCAGGAATATCGACTTTTTCCGCCCACTCCCTGGGTTCCCATATATAAATGATAGGGGTGACGGGAATTCGGGCCTTTTCCGGAGTCGTGACACAATCTCCCATTCATGACCGACTCCACTGCGAACACTTGGCGCTTCCCCTCGACCTTCTGGGTCGCGAATCTCATCGAACTGTTCGAGCGCGCGGCGTACTACGGCGTCTTCATCGCGCTCGCGGTGTTCCTGACGAGCGTGGTCGGGTTCACCGACGTCCAAGCGGGCTGGGTGGGGGCGTCGTTCGCTGGGCTGATCTACTTGCTCCCGTTCGTGACGGGGGCGATCTCGGACCGCATCGGCTTCCGGCCTGCGCTGATCATCGCCTTCGCTTGTCTCGCCGCCGGGTACGCGCTCATGTGGGTCGCGCCTCGCCCCCTCCCCGTGATCGCCGGGCTCGCGCTGGCCGCTATCGGCGGCTCGTTCGTCAAGCCGCTCATCACGGGGACCGTGATGCTCTGTTCGAGCGAAGTCTCGCGCGCTCGCGCGTTCAGCCTGTTCTACATGATGGTCAACATCGGCTCGTTCACCGGCAAGAGCGTGGCGGGGCCGGTGCGCAAGGTGCTGGGCGTCGGGGCGGTTCCGCTGTATTCGGCAGGCGCCGCCGCGGCCGCGCTCGTCATCGTGCTGCTTTTCTATTGGCCGAAAGAAAACACGGCCGCGCGGCCACGCAGCGTCGCGGAGTCGCTCCACGGCCTCGCGACCGTCCTCCGCAACGGCCGGTTCCTCGCGCTCATCCTCATTACCGCGGGGTTCTGGCTGATCCAGGGACAGATGTACGCCTCGATGCCGAAGTACGTGCTGAGGATGGTCGGCGATGCCGCGATGCCCGAGTGGTACGCCAACGTCAATCCGCTGGTCGTTGTGCTGTGCGTCGTCCCGGTCACACACCTCGTTAGAAAACTCGCCCCCATCAGCTCGATCGCGATCGCGCTTTTCTTGATCCCCATCTCGGCGACGATCATGGGGTTCTCCACGCGGATCGGGTCGATGGCCGGAGCGATGGGTTTCGCGACGCACCCCGTGACGATCGCGATGATCCTCGGGATCTCGCTGCAAGGGTTCGCCGAGTGCTTCCTCTCACCGCGGTACCTCGAGTTCGCCTCGAAGCAAGCCCCTCCCGGACAGGAGGGGCTGTACATGGGCTACGCCCACATCAACACTTTCTTCGCGTGGTTCACCGGCTTCGTGCTCTCGGGCTACCTCCTCGAGGCGTTCTGTCCCGATCCCGCAAAACTCTCGGCGGCCGACCAGGCGGCACGTCTTGCGGCGCTCGCCGGCCAGGGGGCGATGCCCGCCGCCTACGCCAACGCGCATGTCATCTGGTGGGTATTCGCCTCGGTCGGCGTCGCGGCGTTCTTCGCGCTTTTGATCCTGCAGCGATCGTCGCGAACCGCTACGCCAGCTCCGCGCTAGATCCCGCCTCGCGCTTCGACACCGTCAGCCGCCCATCGCGCCCCGCCTTGCGGCACGTAGCGCACCGCCACGTCGTCACGGTGCGTCGTGCGATCCACTGCGCCCGGCACACGGGGCATGAGTGGACGTAGACGAACGCCTGTCGGCGGCGTTCGCGAACGGCCTCGGGGACGGTCGCCTCGGCCCAGCGCACGCGCGGGTCATAGCCCGCTCGTTGCATCAGCTCTTTCCATTCGCGTCCGTGGGCTGCCGCTTTGCGGCCGTGGAGGACCCAGGTCGCGACGTGCGCGACTTCGTGGCAAACGACCTCGCGCAACGCCGCGGGCGGACCGTCGAGCAGCCCCGGGTTCAAACGGATCAGGCCCGTGCGGGGCGAGCAGCGGCCGAGCGAGCTTTGAAGGCGCTGACTGAACACGATGCGCACCCGCCACGGCAGCTCGGGAAGGTCCCAGACGACCGCCCAGTCGGCCAACCAGGCTTCGTAGGTTTCGGCGTCGAGCGCGCGCATGCCGGGATCTTACATTTCTCTGTCACCAACGCCCCCTTCCCGTCATGAACTTTTGGAGCCGCCTCGTGGTTCCGGCCGGGTGTTCCGGAGGACAATGGGACCAGGGCGCAGGCGGCGGGAGAAACGACGATGCCCGGTACACATGTCATGGAAGCACCCGCGGGGCCGCGCGGCGCCAAGCTGGTTTCGGTCGACGGCCGCACCTTTCCTCTGGAGGCGGCGCGAGTCTCCGCCTCGACCTCCGGCGGAATCGCCTGCTCGACGCTGGTCCAGACGTATCGCAACCCCTGCGCCGAACCGCTCGAGGTCGTGTACACGCTGCCCCTCCCGGCCGACGGAGCGGTCATCGGCTACACGATGCGCCTCGGCGAGCGCGTCATCCGCGGCGAGGTGCAGCCGCGCGAGGAAGCCAAGGCGGCCTACGAGAAGGCGATGTTCGAAGGGCGCTCGGCAGCGCTGCTCGAACAAGACCGCGACGACACGTTCACGCAGCGACTCGGCTCGCTCCCCGCGGGGCTGCAGGCCGAGATCACGATCGAGGTGATGCACCCCCTGGCGTTTCTGATCGGCACCGGCGAGCTCGGGCCGGAGTGGGAGTACCGGTTCCCGACGGTCGTCGGCCCGCGCTACACGGGGATTGGGGGACGCGTGCCCGACGTCGGCCGCCTCTCCCCCGACCGAGCGGAAAGCCTCGGCGAGATCCCGACGCGGATCGAGCTGACACTGACGACCATCGATCAGGCCGGCGCCGAGGTTCGCCGCATCGAGTCGATGCCGCTCGACCGCGACCTCGTCGTGCGCTGGGCCGCGGGCGAGGGCGCGATCGGCGCGCACCTCGTCGAAGGGCCGGGACTCCCCGGGGACGACGGCCGCTACGGGCTGCTGACGATCACACCGCCTCGCGCCCCGGCCGTTTCGTTCGCGCGCGACCTGACGATCCTGATCGACGCCAGCGGCTCGATGGCCGGCCCGCCGATCGAGTGGGCGAAAGACGTGGCCTCCGGACTGCTGCGAAGCCTCGACGAGGGCGACCGCTTCGAGCTGATCGCTTTTTCCAGTCAGCCGAGATCGCTCACGGGCGGCATCGTCGGCGTCAGTGAAAGAACCGTGCGCGAAGCGCTGGGCGGGCTGGCCCAGCTCTCCGCAGGCGGCGGGACGGAGATGGCCGATGCCATGGTCAAGGCCCTCCGGCCGCTCCGACCCAACTCGCAGCACCAGATCGTGCTGATCACCGACGGAGAGATCGGCTTCGAGGACGAAATCGTCGCCCGGATCATCAAAGGGCTCGGAGACGGCGCGCGGCTGCACACGGTCGGCGTGGGCTCGGCACCCAACCGCACGCTGACCTCGCGCGCGGCCCGCGCCGGACGCGGGGTCGAGTCGTTCGTCTGCGGCGACGGCGAAGTGCCGGCGACGGTGAAGCGCCTCGTCGCCGCGACCTCGCGGCCCGTCCTCACCGACGTGAAAATCGCGGCCCGCGCAGTCCGTGGCGTCGCCCCGGCACGACCGAAAGACGTGTTCGCCGGGCAGCCGCTCGTCGTCGCGCTCGAACTCGAGCCCAAGGGTGGAACGCTCGAGGTCGAAGGGCGAGTCGCCGGGACCACGGAGCAGTGGTCGTGGCGCCTCACGGTTCCTCCCGTTGCGATGCGCGAGGGGAGGCTCTCGACGCTGCCGCTTGGCGCGCTCTACGGGCGCGAGACGATCGCCGATATCGAAATGCACGGCGCGCGATCGGACGATCGCGTCGTGGACGTCGCCATGCGCCACCGCATCGCGAGCCGCGAGACGAGCCTCGTCGCGCTTTCCGAGGAGCCCTCGGTAGATCCGAAGTCGCCGAGGCGGCGCGTCACCCTTCCCGTCGAAGTGCCGGCTTTCGTGTCGGCGGAGGCAGCGGGATTGATGTCGCCGCACGGCATGCGAACCCGAGTGGCCATGTCGCGGGCCACCGGATCGATGATGGTCGCCGACCGGGTTTTCGATGGACTGTTCCTCGGCGCAGAAGGCGCCGCCAGAACGCTCTTCCGGAAGATCCGAAGCGATGTCAGCCCCTTCATCAGCGTTCAAGCCCGCGTGCTTTCTGTCGAGGGGAACATCCTAGTCATCGAGTTCGAGACGCCGTCCGACGGATTCAGCTGGCCGGCGGGAGCGGTCGGCGTGACGCAAGACGGCAGCGATGTCGGCAAGGGCACGATCGACGGGCAGCGTTCGAGTCCGCAGGGGCCGCACGCAAAGGGGCTCCTCCTGCGTCTCACCATCATCGGCACGGCCGACTGGCGCTGCAACATCGGTGACGACGTCTGGATCATCGTAGGCCTGACCGCGTGAACGAAGCGGATCATCTCTTCGAGATGGCCCGCCGGAGAGACGCCGGGGCTTTCGCGAATTGGATGGCTCTCGTCGAGCCTCCGGTTCGCGGAAGCCTCCGGCGTTTCGCCCGCGCTATTGACGTCGAGTCCGCGCTTCAGGAAACGTTCTTGAGGATGTGGCGCGCGAATCAAGACCGCGGGCGAGCGTTCGTGGGTGAAAACGCCTCGCTTCGCTTCACGCTTCGCGTCGCGCGCATCGTGGCGCTTGAAGAAGTACGGCGCGCGAAGCTCGATCACCTGATCTCGCTCGACGACCTCGACCCATCCTCCGAGCCGTCGATCGACCCAACGCCCCCATCCGATCCGGGGCTGCTGCGCGCCATCAAGGACTGTATCTCGCGCCTGCGCGGCAAACCGCGCGACGCGCTGCTCACCCGCCTCGCCCGCGGCCACGAACAAAGTGACCGCGACAACGCGGCCTCGCTCGGCATGGCCGTCAACACGTTCCTTCAAAACGTCGTGCGCGCACGCAAACTCGTGGCCGCGTGCCTCGAAGGGAAGGGCCTGTGAACGACGAACGCGATCTACTCATCGAATCCGTGACGACCGCCTGGCGCGAGCGTGACGTCTCGGGCCGTGCCGTTCCTCCGCCCGCCTGGTGGGACCTTTCCCCCGACGACCGCCTCCTCGTATTCGATGCCCAGGTCGCAACCCGTGAGTTCGAGCGTGCGATCGATTCCGAAGGCTTCAGCGGCACGGTTAGGGCGGTGTTGGATCGGTTGACGCAGTAGCGACGTTCACCGCAAACGGCGCCTGAGCCTCCGTTTTTTGATCATTCGCGTCGCCGACGGTCGCCAGCACCGCGCGGAACGTGTAGCGGCCCGGCTTGAGTTGCTGCACGGGAAGCTCGTCGAGAAGCCGCTCACACTGCACCGGGACGCGCGCCGATGCGTTGAATTCGACCTCGGCGAGAGAACCGGCAGGCTCGCCGGCGGCGGTTTCGAGACGGCGCGCGATCGACCATGGGCCGTCTCCGGCCTTCGGGCCCAGGATGCAGACGTGAGTCAGCGTCGCGAGCGGCTCGCCACGGTCCACCTCGTCGATGAGCAGCGGCCGGAAGGCGTCGCGCGCGCCGAGACGATCGCCGGCCGCTCCCTTGGCGTCGCCGCCACCGTAGACGACCACGTCGTCGCCGCGGCGGCGGCCCAGGATCGGTCCCGTGAGAATAGCCTCCCGCTTCGGTAGCGGCGGCACCGTCAGATCGGTGACATTGCCGAACGGCGTGGAGCCTTCGGGTGTGACGAGCACTGCGGTCAAAGCGTAGTTGCCGGGCAGAAGCGTCATCGGCTCGACAAACGTGACACGCGGGGCGTCGTTCGAGGTGTCGCCGACGCGTCGATTGACCGAGATCACGCGGCTGAAGCTGTGCGCGACGTCTGGCCCCCGTCTCAGCACGACGCCGAATTCCCACGTCGAATCGCCTGCGGAAGGTGGGAGCACTGCGGGGAAATCAACGACGAGAACGGCGTTCCAGCGCTTGGCATCCTGCGGCTGGAGGGGGAACACGTGCGCGCGCAGGCCTCCGCCCTCGAACTGTCTCGGGACGAGAAAGGCGGCCTCGACCGCCTGGGTCCGCCGCTCCTTCTCGGACGGGAACGTGTAGCGTGCGGCATAGTTCAGATGCACGCCCTTTCGGCGGCTCTCCACCCGGATCTGGTGTCGCTTGTCGGCCTCGGGGTGATGGTCGTAGAACCCGAGGGCGGTGCGACAGCCGAGATCGCGGCGCGCCCGAGCGTACCCGATCGAGTAGTCGTTCGTGTTGCTCGTCAGCCGCCCACCCGTCATCGACGCCAGCCTGAAGAGGCCTGGTGGACCACCGGGCTCACCAACCGGTGGCTTGCGGTCGGGAAACCTCTCGTGGGTATCCACGAAGACCCCCGATACGTCGACGGGGTAAAACGAGACCCTCGCATCGCTGGCAGCCGCGGCCAATCGCTCGTAGTCGAGATCGTAGGTATTTCCGGGCCCAGGTTTCGCGCTCACGACGACGACGGCCTTGGCGCCTGGAGACGTGCGCAGCACCGTGACGAGGGCGCGCAGCGCGGTGAAGAACGGCTCTTCTGTCAGATACTTGAAGTTACCGTTCCAGAGCGAGACATCGTGCTCCATGCGGTGGAGCGTGTCGATCACGGCCCTGCGGTCTTTCGTGAAAGGCTGTTCGACGCGAAGCCCTCCGGTGAGCGCCACGACCATCATCTCTTCGTCGGCCGTCCCGGTCTTCGCTTCGAGCACGTGTTGGAACTCCTCGAGCGCCTTCGTGTGAAACAGGCACGACCGCAGGTCGGAATCGGGACACGGAGCCGTCGTCAAGTGCAGGTAGTCGAACGCAAGCACGACACGACGGGTCCCGTCCTCGAGATCACGCGGCGTCGCCCATCCTCCCAAGCGCCGGCTTTTCGGATCGGCCTCGGCCCCGGACTCGCAGTACGCGTCCAGTGTGTCGATCTCCGTGGGCTTCCCGTCCACGAACAGCTCGAAATCGCCCTTGGCCATATCCGGCACGGTCATGTCTTCGGCGTCCAAGGCGACGACGTCGACCGTCACGAGCCTGACCTCGATCGACTCCTTCAGCTGCGAAGGCATCGCTTCGGCAGGCGGTGACTGCGCACCGATTCTCGAGGCGATGAGGACGGCCACCAGGATCGGCGCGGTTCGGAGGACCGAAGGCATGGTCTGGGCTCCCCTATGATTGCGTTCGCTTGTAACACGAAAGAGCAGGAGTGTCTCGAAGCGGTCCTCGTGGGGACGAGCTCGATAATTCAACGCCTCTTTTTCGGTGGTTGGATTCCTGGGCCGCCGGTACTCTTCCCCGCATGACCACCCAGCCCTCGCGCGACACGATGGTGGCCGCCTTCCTGGCCTCGGACGGCTCGTACGACGGGGTGTTCTTCACCGCGGTGAAGACGACCGGCATCTTCTGCCGCCCCGCGTGCCCGGCGCGCAAGCCGCTCCCCGCAAACGTCGAGTTCTTCGCCACGGTGCGCGAGGCGATGTTCGCAGGCTACCGCCCGTGCAAGCGGTGCACTCCGCTCGAAGTTCCGGGCAAACCGCCGGAGTGGGCCGCGCGCCTGATCGCGCGTCTCGACGCGGCGCCCGATCTGCGCATTCGCGCCGCCGACCTTCGCTCTTCCGGCATCGACCCCGGTCGCGCGAGGCGGTGGTTCAAGACGCACTACGGCATGACCTTCAGCGCGTTTTGCCGCGCACGGCGCCTGTCGGGCGCTTTGGCTTCGATCAGAAAAGGAGGCAGCGTGGACGACGCCGTGTTCGACAGCGGCTACCTTTCGCACAGCGGATTCAGGGACGCCTTCGCGCGCACCTTCGGCGCGACGCCCGGAAAGGGGGAACAGGTCGAAAGCGTCTCTCTCGCCTGGATCGAAAGCCCGCTCGGTCCGTTGATCGCGGGGGCGGACGATCGCGGCATCTGCCTGCTGGAATTTTCCGACCGGCGGATGCTCGAAGCGCAGTTGAAGACGCTTTCGCGCCGGCTGCGCCGCCCCCTCGTCCCGGGCGAGCATCGCTACTTGGAACAGCTGCGATCGGAACTCCACGAGTACTTCGACGGGAAACGAAAGGTCTTCGAGGTTCCCCTCAACGCCCCCGGGACGCCGTTCCAGGAGAGGGTGTGGAAGGAACTGCTCGGGATCCCCTACGGCGAGCTTCGGTCCTACGAGCAAATCGCAATTGCGGCCGGCTCGCCCAAGGCGGTCCGCGCGGTGGGGTGCGCCAACGGGATGAACCGGATCGCCATCGTCATCCCCTGCCATCGCGTCGTCGGCAAGGACGGCACGCCGACCGGCTACGGCGGCGGCATCTGGCGGAAACAGCGCCTCCTCGACCTCGAGCGAAAAGGGGACACTCCCCTTTTCCGCTGATCGTGCCTGGGACGCCGGTTTACAGCCTGCCGCAGCGCGTTCATACTTCCCGGTGCTGATCGTGCGCGGGAGCCCGAGACCATCACAGGAGGAACGACGATGGCGGTGAAGAAGAAAGCGGCGCGCCCCAAGGTAACGTCGAAACCAAAGGTTCAGTCCAAAGCGAAAGCGAAGCCCGCGGCGAAGCCCAAACCCAAAGCCGCAGCGGCCCCGAAGCGCCCGCCCAAGGCGATGACCGAGGCGGAAATGATGGCGCAATGGCAGGCGGCGATGACGCCCTCGCCCGCCCACGCGCGGCTCATGCCGATGGTCGGCACCTGGCGCGCGAAGACGACGTTCACGATGGCGCCCGGGGTGCCCGAGCAGGTGCACGGGGGGACGTCGGTCCATCGCATGGTCTTAGGCGGCCGCTACCTCGAACAGATCTACAAAGGTATGTCGATGGGGATGCCGTTCGAGGGAATCGGCTTCACGGGGTACGACAACGTGCAGCAGCGCTACGTCGGCACATGGATGGACACGATGGGCACGGGACTCATGAACAGCGTCAGCGTGGGCAACCCAACCGACGAGAGGATCGACTGCGTCGCCGAGGCGATCGAGCCGTCGGGACAAAAGAGAGTCTTCGAGAGCATCGTGCGCATCCACAATCATGGGCGTCACTCGTACGAGATGTGGACGAAGGGGCCGAACGGAAAATCTTTTCGTATGATGCTCATTGAATACGAAAGGGTATGACGATCCCGGCTACTGCGGCCGGAGACACATAGAGGAGTCCCGACAATGAGAGCTTCGATACTGCGAACCGGCTTTGCCGTGATGGCGGCCCTGATGGTGACCGGGATGGCCTTCGCCCAGCAGACCACCTACAACTACGATCGAACCACCGACTTCACCAAGTTCAAGACCTACAAGTGGGTCCCCATCGACGGCGCCCAGCACCCGGACCAGATCACGGCCGGTAACATCACGACGATCATCGACGGGCTGCTTGCTACCAAGGGATACGTCAAGAAGGATGCCGATCCCGTGGACCTGTTCGTCGGCTACGGCACGACGACTCAGGACCAACAGATCATCACGGGGTATGGCGGTGGCATGG
>Ga0315287_10001229_pt1 | contig 23445 bp, 17 predicted proteins | sample YL17G11_0_MG_FD_205037 | JGI IMG/M metagenome (GOLD analysis project Ga0315287, IMG submission 205037) | Sediment microbial communities from Yellowstone Lake, YNP, Wyoming, USA - YL17G11_0 | ecosystem: Environmental > Aquatic > Freshwater > Lake > Sediment | place: USA: Wyoming | collected... | reverse complement strand
TCCCCTCTTTTTTTTTCTTTCTTTTGCCCCCCCCCCCCCTCTTCCCCCCCCCCCCCCCCCCCCCCCCCCCCCCCCCTTGAATGCCTTTTTTGTTTCAGTCCCGCCACAACATCGTTTGCACTGCCCAGTTTGATTGTTCCTTATCTTTTATGATCGTGAGAGAAGTGTGTGCTAAGAGAGAAAGAGAGAGAGAGAGAGGCGTGTGGTTGGATGGTGGGTTTTTGGTCGTGCGCGCGGTTTCATTGAATAGGGAGAGCCCCGCAGGTGCCTCAAGCGCGCCCCGGGCTTCCTACCCGTGCTGCTTGTGTGTGTAATTCACGCCCCCGCCCGTCCCCATGCGCGACTCACGCGCGCTCTTGGAAATAAAAATGAAAAGCACGTCGACGAAAAGACAAGACAAACAACAAAACGCACCCTGTCACCCGGCCGCCTCCAGCACATCCCTGATCGCCATCACGTCCGGGTGCCCCGCCCCTAGGGCCGCGCTCTGGATTGCCAGCGCGCGCACTAGCAGGGGTCGCCCCCGCCCCTCATCCCCGCCCTCCAGGTGCAGGACCGCCAGGTCGGTCAACGCGGCAGCTGTGTCGGGCGAGTCGGGGCCGCACGCCTGCTCGTACACGCCGACCGCGCGTTCCAGGAGGGCGAGGGCGGGTGACCGGTCGCCCCGGGCGGCCAGGACAACGGCCAGCCCGGCCAGGGCGTCCGCGACGCGGGGGTGGGTCGGGCCGTGGGCGGCCTCCCGCCGCGCGACCTCGGCCTCCAATAAGGCCGGGTCCTGGGCGGCGAGCGGGTCGGCCGCCATCGCCGGCGGCGGCGCGCCCGCCCCACCACCCCCCGCCGCGTCGGCGGTGAGAGAAAAATCAGCAGTAGCGCCTGCCACAAGTTGGTCGGCTTTGGCGCCAACAGTAGCCACCATCGGCGGCGGCGCCAGGGCGGCCACCAGGGCCTTTCGCAGCTTTGCGTTGACGCCCACAGCCGCCGGCGCCAGCCCCGCCCCCACGCCCGGCCCGAGCACGCGCCCGCACGCCCGGGCCAGGTCCAGGGCGGCCGCCCGGACGGGTGCCGCCGCTGACGAAGCGGCCGCAATGGCAAACCGGGCGACCGCCTCCAGGTCGGGCGATGCGTGCGGCGGCGGCGGAGGAGCGCCGGGCGAGGAGGTTGACGGCGCGCCCCAAACCCCGCTCGCCGCCGCCGCGGCCAGGGGCACCAGATCCGTCAGCACGCCCAGCCGGGCGGCCAGGGTACGTGGCGCGGTGGCAGGCACCGGCCCGTTCACCCGCATCAGCGCCGCCAGCACGCCACCCACCCCGCGGGGCGAGCACTCGGCCAGGCGTCGCAGCGCGCCCGCCGCCGCCGTGCCTGCCCGGGCGTTGGTGTCGGCCAGCCGGTCCACGGCGGCGGGCAGGATATCGGTGGTGAGGGCGGCCGCGTCCCGGTGGGAGGGAGCGGCGGCCGCCACGGCGGCGACTGCCGCCTCCAACGCCGCCGCCACGACCGCGGGGACGCGGTCCCGGGCGGCCGCGGCCGCGGCGGCGCGGGCCAGGGCGCGGCCGTACTCACGCCGGTCGCCCTCTGGCACAACCGCCGCCCCGCCGCCGCCACCCGCGCCCAGGGCTGTGCCCACCACCCCCCACGCCGCTTCCCGGACAGCCCAGGCCCGGGAGCTCAGGCCGGCGGCCGTGAACCAGCCGTGGGCGGCAGCGAGCGGGGCCGCCTCCTTCGCGGCCGCCTCATCTTTCGGGGGGTCGGGCGGGGGGAGGTCGGCAGGCCAGCCGGGCGGGGGCGGGCACGCGGCGACGAGGTCAGCCAGGCCGGCGAGCGCGTCGGAGGAGGCGGCGGTGGCGGGCGGGGGAAGGATCGGGGTCGCCGCGGGGCCGCCGGGCAAGGGCGGCGTAGAGGAGGCGGGCGGCGGCGGCAGAGGTGAGGCTGCTGCTGAGGGTGTCCCACCCCCCGCCGCCGCCAAAAAGAAGGGCTGGTGGCCGCCATCAAAGCTCGCTGTCGACGCCCGCGCCGGCAGGGGCCGGTCATCCAGGGCAAGCTGGGTCAGGGGTCGGGCGGGCGCGGGCGTGGAGTTCGCCGCCGGTGCCGCCGCCGCCATCGTCAGCCGGGGCGGTGGCAGCGACCAGGCATCATCGTGAGGAGGCGCCACGCCGCCCGTGCTCCTGTGTGGAGCAGCACCGGCACCGGGCCCGGCCTCCGCCGCCTCCTCCTCCGCCTCCGCCTCCGCCACGGATGCCAGCGCCGCCGCGGCCGCCTCGCCCCACTGTCCGGCCTCCACGCCAGCCACCAGGGCCGCGCCCTCAGACCGGGCGCCGTCCGCCTCGCCCTTGGCGACCTTGGCGGCGCCGTAATCTTCCACCCCCGCCGCGTCCGTCTGGCGGGCGAGGACAGCGTCCAGGCGGGCGCACACCCCACGCAGGGCGGCCGCGGCAGCTTTGAGTGCCGCCGCCGCGTCGTAATCCTCCGCGTCCGCGGCCGCGGCCTTGGCGGCCTCCAGGCGGGCGAGGGCAGTGGTGAGGTTTGTGGGGTGATGAGGGTGTGAGGGGGGTGAGAGGGGCGCCGACAGGCTGACAGGCACGGCCGGCGTCGCCAGGCCCGCCACAGGGGTCGCCTGCTGCTGCACAGCCGCCGTCAGGTGGCCCGTGTCAGCAGGCGCAGCAGGCACAGGCGCACCCGGAAACGCCTCCCCGACGGCGTTGAGCGCGACCAGGCCGACCTGGCCCCCGCAATTCAGGGCGTTGGCGTGCGGGGCGTGGAGCGTGATGCGCAGGGCGACGGCGGGGACGCCGTCCAGGGCGACCGACTTGAGCTCCCGGGCCGCATGCCCGGACCGGACGTTGGGGTCGAACGCCAGGCGCCCCAGCGGGCGCCAGACGAGGGGGGAGCCGAGGGCGGCCGCGGCCGCGGGCGTGCGGGCGAGGGCGGCGCCCAGGCCGTCCGGCGCGGCGATAGCCAGGTCCACGGCCGCTGCGATCTTGTATTCGTGGGCCAGCAGCTGAAGGGCGTGCAGGCGGACAGGCGCGGGGAAGGTCAGGACGAGCTGCTGCGGGTAGGTGCAACGTCTGCACAAGGGAGGGGAGGAAGTGAGAAAATAAGCGCGCCCAGCGCCACCCACCCCAGCTTGTCCGCCTTGCGCGACGCTCTCTCTCTCTCATGCACACTCACTTCAGGCTCTGCCACCCAGACGTGCCGGCCCCCCGGGCCACCAGGTCTCTGGCCGGGTGGCAGGGGTCCTGTTGAATGGCGGAGGGGTGCGGGAGAGCTGCGGTGAGAGAGAGAGCGAGAGCGGAGAGAGAGAGAGCGAGAGCGGAGAGAGAGAGAGCGAGAGCGGAGAGAGAGGGAGCGGAGGGAGCTGCGCGTTTGAGTGGAGACGGGGAGGAGCGGTCCGTGTGTGTTTTCTCTATCGCTCAAAACGGGCCCAGCTAGCAAGGAACGTCGGTTATTGCCACATCCCCGCATAGCGGACGGAAGGCCACACGGCTTGTGGCCTCCCCTTCCTGGGCGGCGAGACAACGACCGGACAAAACAACAAGCGCGAAACCGACACGCTCTCCCATCCGCGCGCTCTGCTCTCACCTCGCCCGTCGCCGCCTGCACGGTGAAGGCCAGCTTCCGGCCGGTTGAGGCACCGCCCTCCGCCATGGGCATGCGTGTGCGTGTGCGTGTGTGCTGTGCGCGGTGCGGAGAGAGACGGGGAAGAGAGAAGATGTGCGACAACCTCGCCCACCCCTTAAGACTAAGAGGAAGAAAAAAGCATTGTCACGCGCGCCTTTACACCTATACCCACCGCACACACACACGCTCACAATGGCCAGCCCTGTCAGCACGCATGTAGGGGCGGATTCGTTACAAAAAGGACGCGCGCCGCACCCACCAAACAATAATTCACACACCATCACTTTTTAATTTCATTCAGCGCGAATAAGGTAGATTGAATCAGGGAGCCGCCGCCGCCGCAAGCTTCGCCGCGGGCTTGACAGCGGGCGCGGCGGGCGCGGCGGGCGCCGCGGGCGCCGCCCGCCCCGCCGGCGCCGCCGCCGCGGCCGGGCACCCGACCGACCCGTCGCACGAGTTCACGATTGGCCCGCCCAGCTCTGGCGACGAGCACCGGGAGCTCTGGGCGAGGCGGATGCCGCCGGAGATGGCAGCGTCGGCCTGGCCGGCCGCCCCGCCCAGGAAGGCGCGCGCCAGGGAGGACGTGACAGCATCGCAGCCGCACCCGTTTGAGGCAAAGGAGCGCAGCTGGCGGCAGCACTCGTCGTCAGGCTGGGCGACGCCTTTGAGCGCGCCGTCGGGGGCGAACGCGTCGCAGTCGGCGGTCGCGTACTTGGCCGCGATGGTGCGGAAGGTCGAGGCTAGGGGCCCACAGGGTCCGGTCTCGAGCTGGGAGCCTAGGATGGAGCAGGTCAGGGGGTTGCCTGTGTGGAGAGTGGAGAGGTTGGGGAGGTTGAGGTTGGGTTGAGGTTGGGAGGGGTGCTGGAGGAAGTCGCGTGCACGCGCTTTTTTTCGCTGCCAATGATGGGGGGCCGCCTTGCGCCCGGACCGGGACCTCTAAAGCCCTGCACTCCCCTGCGGATGAAGTCCAGAGCACCAAAAGCCAGCATTCATGGGGCGATGCGGGCGCGGGTGCCCCCCCGGCGCGGGCTGAGAACGCGCCGCCCCCCCCCCCTTTTTTTTTTTTTTTTTTCTCCCGTCGCTCAGAAGGCGCTGGCCGTCCAGAAGCCAGCGAGCGAGCGCTCGCTGTCAATGCCAGGCGACGGGGGGCGGGGGGGGTGGGACTCGCATCCCCTCCCACCCCTTCCCACTCCATTGCCTCCTCACCTGCAGAGCCGGCAATGAGGGTGGCGGCCAGGGCCAGGACGACGGCGGCGGAACGCATGGTGTGTGGATGGAAAAACAGAGGGGCCTGTGTGTGTGCGTGTCGGAGCGATGCGAGTGTAAGTCATGCGCCTGCTTGTGTGCGCGGGAGCTGTGCGCTTGGGACCTGCAATGCTGGTGCGAGCAAGGTGCGACGAAAGGGTGGGGCTAGGCTGGCAAGTGCGTGGGAGGGTGAATCTCAGCGCGCGCTCACCTTGTGTTTTGTGTGCTAATAGAGAAAAGAGAACAGCGGTGTGGGGGCTGGCCAAGCTGCTTAGCTCGCTCCAACCTTGCATCCCCCAAAAGAGGATGGCGAGGATGGCCACGGCCGCCACGGCGGCCCGCTGCGCCGCCCGCGCGGCCGCCTCCGCCACATGAGCCTCGCACGCGTCATTGGGGCAAGACAGGTTATAAAAATGACAATACAGCGGCTGGCCTTCGAAGGGTCGCTCTCACAGGAGCTGACCCCGTCCTCGTTACAAAAATGGGATTGCACACTTTTTTTCTCTCCATCAAAATTGTTTCTCCGTTTCCCGTTTCCCGTCCCTGGCGGGTCGTTGGGCCGGAGGTTTTTCTCCCACGCATCTCTATGTTCAAGCCACATTCGCTCCACCGCCCACCACGGGGCACCCCGTGCCGCCCGTGCACGCGTCCAGCATGGGGCCGCCCAGGCCGGGGGCCGAACAGCGGGAGCCCTGGACGAGGGCGACTACGCCAGCGATGGTGGCCGCCGGGTCGGCGCCAGGGGGCAGGATGCCCACGCCCTCCAGCAGGGCCAACACGTCCCCATCGCACGCGCAGCCCGCGGAGACGAAGGACCGCAGGGACATGCAGCACTCGTCGGTGAGCGCGCCCGGCGCCACCAGTGCGGCCATGTCGGCCTGCAGCGCCGGGCAGGCGACGGCGCCGCCAGCGTACGCCGCCGCGCTGCTGGCCGCGCCAAACAGGGGCTGGCGGGCGCCCAGGCACACGCCGTGCGAGATGGCCGTGATCTCGGACGCGCAGTCGGCTGGTGCATGTGTGCGAGGTGGTGGAGATGGTGAGGGGCATGGTGAGCGTTCAAGTGCGGCCCCGACTGCGCCTCACGTTTCGGGATCCAAGAGAGAGAGAACGGTGCATGGATGGGTGGGGGGGGGCTCAGCTCCCTCTCCCTCCCCCTCTCCCTCTCCCTCAACTCACCCTGGGCGTCGCCCGCCATGGCCAGTAGGGTCAGAGCAGCCGCGGCCAGGGTGGACGTGCGGAGGATGAGCATTGAAAGGCTGTGAAAGAAGGGGGGGTAAAACGGGTGGTTTTGAGGGGGTGCGTGTTTTTTTTTTTTTTTTTTTTTTCCGCTCTCCCAGGCAGCAGCCGCGCGCGCGCGTGGCCGCATTGCGTTTGGCATTGATGAGAGGCTCAGGCCCTGGCCACGCCCCGCACGACCTCGCGCCGCATGTCTGGGCACACAAAGCGGGACCCGCCCGGTCCAATGGCGGGGTTGGCGGCCTGGTCCTCGCGACCGGTAAAACGAGGGAGGACCGGAAGAGAGAGCAAAACCGCGCGCCCCGGTTGCTGCCCCCCGTCGCGTCGGGTGTGGGGGGTGGGGGGCACAGGCAAACACACCCGTTGTGCTGCCTCGGAGAGGCAGGCCATCCCTGTTCGCCACCCGCACCACCAGGCAGCTGGCGTGGCAGCACGAGCCATGGCGCATTGACGTGAGCGCTTCAAGTGCGGGGCCACGGGCGTTGTTTTGGGGAGCGCCCCCGGGGGGGGGGGGGCGAACCCAATGCCTTTTGCCCACAGGCGCTTTTTTGCAGGGGGGCATTGCTCCGGGCTCCCGTCTCCATTTGATTACCCCCTCGTACCTGACGGTGAAAAAGGTTTTCTTAGGGAAGTTGGCTGGCTGCGCACAAGAGAGAACGAGTCGTGGAACGGGCTGGCTTGTGCCGCGCGTCTGTGTCAGCAGCACTCGCGCCGAAAAAAAGAGGGGCAGGGGGGGATGAAAGGTGTAAGAGAAAAACCTGAAAAACTTTCCGTCATCAGCACTCAGTACTCAGTCCTCTCTTTACAAACACCTTTTTTATCGCACGACACCCGCCGGCGCGCACCCTGGTACGCAGAGGCGCAGCAGGCAAGCACACTAACACACACACACCAAAGCAGCAAGCGGCAAGCAAAAGCAACCACACACACACACACGCCTTTTTTATCTTTCATTGTCTCACGCACACACATTGCCTACCCGCCCGCCGTCATCGCCGGCTGCTCGCCCGCCGGCGCCACGGGAATGCAGTTGCCCCCGCACGGGTTGTTCAGGGGCGCGTAACCGGCCGCCGGGTCCGCGCACCGGGAGACGGTCGCCAGGCGGGCCCCGCCCCGGACGGTGTCGGCCGTGTACCCGCCCACCGCGGCCAGGCGGCCCACGTCCGGGTCGCACCCGCACCCGGCCTCCACAAAGGCCCGCAGGTCGGCGCAGCAGCCGTCATCCGCGACGGGCAGGGTGAGCTGGACGGAGTGGAGGGTGCCGCAGTCGGCGCTGACGACGGACGCGGCCACCCGGGTCGACTCGGCCTGCATGGGGCGGCACGCCCCCGACGACAGGCGCATCGCCATGCGCACGCACTCCGGGGAGGCGGTGACGGTGGTGGTGGTGGTGGACAGGGCGAGGAGGAGGGCGGCCAGGCGGAGGAGCATGGTTTTGTTGATAGAGTGGGTGTGTGTGTGGGGGGGGGGGCGGTTTTATGGGGGGGAAGGCCCTCTGTGTGAAAAGAAAAAAAGGTTCTGGGGGAAGACGGAGAGGGGGCGTGAGAGAAGCCGAGGCGAGGATGTAACGCCCGTGCACCCTTCCCGCCCGTTTCCTCCTTGTCCGCCCCCGCCCACCCTCTCGCGACAGGCCCGGGCCCAGATGCAGTCTGACCCGGCGTGAATGCGGGCAAGGCAGGCGCTGGTAGAGGGGTCGGCGATGCGAGCAAAAGGAGGCGAGGCGGGGGGGGGGGGGCGGTAGAGCGTGCGACGCTTCCTCTCCTTCCTCTGACTCCTAGTGGCCTCCATTTGTGAGGGCTCAGTCAGGCCACGCGCTCGTGCCAACCCGCCAGGCCGGTGCTTGCAAAGACAAGGTAGTCAACAAGGTAGGAGATAAGGGTCCCTGTTCACCCCATTTGCATGCGCCGGACCGGCGCACGCCCAGATGCGCGAGAGGCCACGCGGGCGCGTCTCGAGAGCTAGAAGCGGAAACCGCGCGCACCCACACAAACGGCGCGTTCATCACTTTGGCTTCTTCGTCGCCAATGCTGAGAGGGATGCATGAAACTAGGGGTTGCGCCCCCTGGGCGTGCCGAAGACGGGCGTGTCACGCGCGGGCACAAACTTTAACACACGCACCTTCTTTTGGCTAGTGAGTGGTGTTCTGGAGCGGCACTCTCTCCGTACTCTCTCTCTCTTTTCTCTCCCCGCCTCTCTCTCCTCTCTCTCAACGCACGCTATGCCCTCCCTCCCCGCCCTCCTCCTGGCGGCCCTGGCCACCCTCGCCACCACGGCCACCGCCCTCCCGCCCTTCCCCAAACCTCCCGTCCCGGGCAATCCGGCCTGCCTGGCCCACATTGCCACCCTGCGCAACGGGGCCTGCGCGCCGGTCGCCAAGAAGGTCACCAAAGAGACCGCGCTGGCCATCACCGGCGCCACCTGCGCCCAGCTGGAGGCCATGGATATCACAGCGGATGTATGTGGCTGGGATGGGAGAGGGGGTCGAGGAAGAGGAGGTCCTCTTCCTCGACGGGAACGAGTGCATGTGCGCGTCAATGGCTAAAAACGCGGCAATGGCGGGCGTGGGTTGGCCCCGCACCCCAGACTCACTCACGCTCTCCATGCCCGCTCCCTTCTCCTGCCCAGGCCACTGCCGCCTGCTGCGCGGACGCCGTAAAATTTGTGCAGGACGTAAGTGGTTTTGGAGAGAGAGAGAAGGGGTGAAAGTGCAAAACATTGGCCACGGAGAGCGCGAGGTTGCCCTGCACGCCACTCTCACCCTCTCCCCCATGACATTACTTCCAGGGCTGCGGCTGCGACCCGGGCATCCTGTCCCTCATCTCCGCCGCCAACGCGGACGCAGACACCCTGTCCGGGGCGGTGCGCCTGGCGCAAACGTCCAAGTGCGCGGCGGCGGGGCCGGCCGGGTGGGTCAACCCGTGCGTGGGCGCCAAGTCGTGCCTGGTGACGCGGTGAAGAGGTGAGAGAGAGAGGACCGGCATACGCGATGCGCGTGTGCCGTCGTGTATTCTGAGGTGTTTTTTGGTGTCTCTGTGTTGTCTGGCGGAGTCGTGTGTGCGCGTGCGTCAAAATATGAGGAGAGGGGGAGAGAGCGAGCGTGTGTGCGTGTGCATGTGTCACCTCTCACCTTTTTCTATGCTTGTTGTTTGTTTTCGTTTTCGGCACTTGTTGTTTTTTCAACACGCACACCGACACACACACACTCACACTCAAGGCAGATATGAAAAGGGGTTCAGTCCACGACCGGCGGGGTTGCAGAAGGAGAGGAGGAGGAGGGCGGCCCGCACACAAGCCAAGTCAGTAGCACTTGAGGCCCCGGGCAACATCCTCTTTTTTTTTTTTTTTGGTCAAGGCACACGACACGGTCTCTCTCAAACGATCTCTCCTATCATATCAAAGTGCCCGGCACCCGATATCGTTGGTGCAGGGGTCCATGATGGGCCCGCCGTGCGCGGCGTCTGCGCAGTTCCCCGCCTGCGCCATCTTCAGGGCGGCCGCCAGGTTGGCCGTCGTGCCGCCGCCCAGCTGGACCAGCTCGCTCACGTCCTCATCGCACGCGCACCCCATGGTCACAAACTGGCGCATCTGGGGGCAGCACGCCTCGGAGGCCAGGGGCATGGTCGCCTGGAAGGCCAGCAGGGCCGGGCACTCCATGCCCAGGATGTCGGCCGTGTGGGCCTGGGTCGCGTCCTGCAGGGACGAGCACGGCCCCGTCCGCATGAGGGTGGCGATGGACGCGCACTCGTTCTTGGATTCGGCCGACATTTTGACTGCTCAGGAGGAGGAGGGGGGGAAGGAGGAGGAGGAGGAGAGAGAGAGAGTGGGGTGAGCGCGCGCGCGTTTGTGGATGGGATGGGATGCAAAGGGCGGGCGGGGGATGCCTTTCTTTCTTACCCCTGCCCGCCCCTCTCGGACAGAGCCCCGCGGCTGCCCACGCCAGCGCGGACAGCAGGAAACGAACACCTCTCCTTCTCCATGCTCAGATCTCACCCTGCCCCAACACCCCAGTCGATGCGACAGCCAGCAGGGCAGCAATCAGGGCGGTGCGGACCATGATGGTGAGGATTGCTGTTGGTTGATGACTCTTGAGGGTGAGTTTTTTTTTTTTTTTTTTTTGCGCAGTCGGTCTGCAACGCCTGTAGCCACATGCGGCTGGTAAAGCAACAACGGAAGTGAGGGGTGCAACCCATCACAGCCGCCTGTTTATACCCGTACAAGGACCAACGTCCATCTCTCCGTCACTGGGCGCAAGCACGGGGCGTCGTGTTTGGAGCGCAGCCCCGACAGGGGCCTCATCGGACCGACCAAAAAACATGTGCCCGCGCCTCCTTCCGTCCCCTCGCTGCGCGCCCAACCCACGCCCTGCCTCCTACGCTCTCTCTCTGCCCCCCGCGTCCTCCATCAAGCCGCCTGCCGTGCAATCTGGCTTGCTCGCCAAAGCATACCTGGTGGGTGGGTGGAAGCGGGTGAACAGCGGAAAGGGCGGCGGGGAAGGGCGCGGCGGAAAGCAAATGTGGATGAACAAGGGGGGGGGCAGCAAACACCCTCACCTCTTTGGTGTCTCTTTCTTTTTTTCACTTCCTTCTCCGCCCCACCGCCCCCGCCGCCTCCGCCGCCTTTGCCCGCAGCCCCGCCGCCAGCTCGGCCTCGCCCCTGCCCTCCTCAAAGTCGGCCCACGCGGCCATGAGCAGGGCGTCCCCGCTCGCCACGCCCCGCGCAAACAGGGCCCGCGCGGCCGCCGGGTCGCCCGCCTCGGCTTCAAGGCACGCCCACTCGCGCAGGACAGCGCCGCCCCGGGTGCCCGGGGACCGGCGCACGCCGGCCGCGAGGACGGCCCGGGCGGCGTCCAGCGCGCCCGCCGCCTTCTCCGCCCGGGCCCAGGCGACGGTGATGCAGGGATTGTACGGCGCGGCGCGGGAGGCGGCGGCAAACAGGGCGCGTGCGCCGTCCAGGCGGCCGGCCCGGCGTTCCAGGAGGGCCCAGGCCAGGAGGGTGCGGTCGGCCGAGGAGGCGGGCCCGGGGCCTGCGGCGGCGGCGCGGGCGTACAGGCGCGCCGCCGCGTCCAGGTTGCCACCCCGCTTTTCCAGGGCCGCCCACTCCCGCAGGAGGCGGGCGGAGGACGGGCCCGTGCGCGGGAGGCGGGCGGCACAGCCCGCCAGCGCGGCCCGCGCGCTCGCCGCGTCGCCCGCCCGCTCCGCCAGGCGGGCCACGCCCTCCGCGCACCGCCCCAGGCCGACAGGGTCGCGGTCGGCCCCGGCCACCAGGCCACTCAGGTACGTGCCTCGCGCGCCCTCCAACTCGCCCGCTGCCTCCGCCAGCCCGCCCGCCGCCGCGGCGAGCCGGGGGCTGGCCGGGTTGAGCGCACGTGCCCGGGCGAGCAGGCGAGACGCGGAGGCCGGGCGGCCCTGGGCGGCTCGCAACGCCGCCGCGCCGGCTAGTAAGCGCGTGTCAGTGGGCGCAACCCGGAGCGCGGTCGCATACACGCGCACGGCCTCCGCCCCATTCCCGGCTCGCGCTTCCAGGGCGGCCAGGCCGAGGCGGGCGCGCGCAGCGACGGACGGCGACGGGCAGCCGTCGCCGCTCCCCGCATCGCCGCCACACGCGTCCAGGGCTGCTTTGAACAGCGCCCGCGCTCGCCCAGCCCTTGCGCGCCGGGCCTCCACGCCCGCCCACTCCGTGAGCAGGGCCGCGGTGGCCGGGTGAACCCCCAACCCGGCCCTGGCAGCCAGCGCCGCGCCGGCGCGGAAACGGGCGACGGCTGTGAGGGCGTCGCCCGACCGCCACGCCCGCCGACCCCAGGCAGCCCAGGCGGGTGGGGAGGATGGGGCCGCGCGAATGGCGGGCGGGATGGACGGGACGAGGGGTGGAGGGGTGGCGATGGCGACGCCTCCCTCTGCACCATCATCATCACCCCCACCCTCCAGCGCGGCCAGCAGGGCGTCGACGGCGACGGCCTCCCCGCCCTCGTCGCCCGCCCGGACGTCCGCCAAGGACGTCAGGGCTGCGTGCACTGCTACATTGAGATGGCGAGACGCCGGTACGGTAGACGAGACGCCACCGACCTCCGCCGCCGACCGCGCCCGCTTGTCGGGTCGGGCGTTGCGCCGGCGGCGGGCACGGGGTGTCCTTGTTGGTGGTGACTCGTCCAGCATCACCTGCTCAACAACTGACCGCGGTGGGCGGGGCTTGACAGGCACATCCGCAGCAGCAGCAGCATCCACCTCCATAACGACCTCGTGCGGTTCAGCTCGTGGGCGAGAAGAGGCGGGTGGCCGGCCGGGCGGCCGCCGCATGCTCTTGCTTGCCGTCGCTGTCGGGCCAGCAGCAGCTCGCATTGGGTAGTGCAAACTCCGCCCGCTCGTGGAGGGCGGGCCGGACGCCGCTGCCCATGAGGGGAGGGCGAGGATGGGCTGCATGTGTGTGAATGGTCCCCTTAGTTATGGGCGGGCTCCCGTGGAGAGGGCGCCATGGCGAGCAAAGGGGTGAGAAAAAAAGAGCAGCAACGTTATGTTTGGCTTGTTCACCTGACACTCTTTTATCATCTCGACCGAATGAATCCGCTCCCCATCGATCCCGCCCATGCTCGGGCTGTCCCCTGGATGGGCTTCGGTACCTCCTTGGCCTGGTGGGCCAATGTCGTAGGTATGATTTGCTGGGGAGGAGAGGTGTGACGGAGAGTCTGGCGCGACGGGGCTGGAGACGCTCTTTGACTGCTCTTTGCTTCGCGCCGCGCCCTCGCTTTTTCCAGCACCCCACCAACCCCCCTCCCATCGTCTCCCTCCCATCGTCATCCCAACCCGTCCCCAGGCTCCTTCCCGCCCGCCGACCGGGACCGCATCCTGGACCTGCTCTTCTCCCTCAAACCCGGCTGCCTGGGTCTGGAGGTCGCCCGCTACAACATCGGGGGCAGTGGGTGGGACACCCCCGACGCGCCCAACCTGCGGCCGGGAGCCAACGTCCCGGCCTATGCCGGCCCGGGCGGCCGCTACGACTGGTACCAGGACGCCGCCCAGCGGGCCTGCCTGCTGGGTGCCCGGGACCGGGGGGCCCACACCTTTGAAGCCTTCTCGAACTCGCCGCCGTATTGGATGACGGCGTCGGGGCGGGCGTCGGGCGCGGCGTGGGGCTGGCGCTCCAACCTGTCCAAAACCCAGGTCGGCGCGTTTGCGGATTACCTGGTGGCCGTCGTCTCCCACTTCCGGGAGGCGCACGGCCTGCACTTTACGACCGTCGCCCCCTTCAACGAGCCCCGCGAAATCTCGTGGTGGGCCGGCACCAACCAGGAGGGCTGCCGCTTCACGCCCCGCCAGCAGCGGCGGGTGGTGAGCGCGCTGGCGGCCCGCCTGCGGGCGGCGGGGCTGCTGTCGTCCGCCCACGACGAGACGGGGAGCCTGGTCACGCCGGGCAGCCTGGTGCCGTCGACCGACCGCAAAGAAGTCAAGATCGCGGTGGCGGACGAGAACGCGGTCGGGCGGGCGACGTCCTCGCTGGAGCACGCCCTGTCGCGGAGGGTGTCCATTAAAAAGCACGCCCCTAGGACCCGGCCCACCGATGGGCGGCCGCCGACCGCGGAGTCGGGCGGCGTCGTTGCCACCCTGGCGGGCCTGTCCCCACCCGACCTGGCCGCCATTGGGCGGGTTAACACGCACGGCTACTCGGGCGCAGCCTCCCGGCCGGCCCTGGCGGCCATGGCCGCCCTGGCCGGCCTGCCCGTCTGGATGTCAGAGGTCGGCTACGGGCACGCCCCACCCTCCCACCCGGCCTCCGCCTCACATTTAGCCGCCCACGTCGCGGCTGACATCAACACCATGGGCGCGGTGGGGTGGGTGTACTGGCAGGCCGTGGAGGACGCGGATGGCGGGTCGTGGAAGGGGCTGCTCAAGCGTGGGGCGCCCTTGTCCTCCCTGCCCTTCCGGTTTGGGTTCGCCGTCGCCAACTGGTGGTGGGCGGCCAAACAGGCCGCCAGGGGGGCGCTCGTCGCGCTGGCCCGCCGCGACAGGGCCGCCATGGACGAGTACTTGGAGCCGTGGTGGGGCCTGGTGCAGGTGTCGTTCTCCGGCACGACCGGCGGGCCCGGCGACCTGGTCCTCTCAAAACAGTTCCACGCCCTGGCCCAATACTCGCGCGCCATGCGGGCCGGGTGGAGCGTGGTAGATGTCCCGCCCGAGCGGGCGGCGGACACGGTCGTCGCGCTGGCCCCCGACGGGCAGAGCCTGTCCATCATCGCGACCAACGACACCGAGCGCGAGCGTGCAGCGTCCTTTGACTTGGGGCCCTTCCTGGCGTCCTGCACCGCCGCCGCCGCGGCCGCCTCCAAGAAGGCTAAAAGCCTGGGCCTGAGCTTGAAGGCCGGGCCCGCCAACAGCGGCGGCGCCTGGATTTCCGTCACCCGCACGGACGCGGGCCTGGATGGCGAGGCGCTGGAGCCCATGGTGATGGGTGGTGGGGCGGCAGGGGATTGCGTGCTGGAGGACACCCTGCCACCCCGCTCCGTGACGACGTACGTGGTAGCGACGGTCGCCCCGCCGGAGGAGAAGAAGAAAGGGGCGGAGGTGCGAGAGTGAGTGTTGGGTTTTAGGGACAGCGCAGCGCGTATTTTGGGAGTAAATGTTTTTTTTCTTTTTTCCAAGGGATCAGCCTGTCGCGGCCACCCCTCCACCTCCGCCACCACCTTCACCCTCCCGCCACACCCGCTTGGGCGGCCGCACAAACTTCTTAGGCCCCGCGTCCACTGTCTCCCGCCCCAGCGGCGCGATGAGCGCCAACTGCCGGGCGAGCTTGATGGAGCGGGCCAGTGCGCGGTGGTCCTTGGCGGCCAGCCGCGTGCGCCGGCGCGGGGGCAGCTTGCCCGTGGCGGAGACCAGGGAGGCCAGGAGCGGTGCGTTGCGGAAGTCGGAGGCCGCCACGCGGAGGACGCCCGGGGGCGGGACGCCGGAGACGGGCGGCCGGGCCGCAAAGGCGGCGACGGTGGAGCCTGTGAAGCCCGGGGTTGTGGCGGGGCCTGAGGACTGGGCGGCGGCGGGGGAGGAGGCTTTTGCTGCCGCGTCACCGTCGGGTGCCGCCCCGCCGCCACCCTCCTCCGCCACCAGGTCGGACGGCGAGTAGGTCATGCCCGGGTAGAACAGGCGCCCCGGGTGGATCCGGCCCGCTGCGGCGATGGTCAGGGCCGCGGCGGAGGCGCCTGGGAAGCCGCCAGTGACAGCACCCTCCGTGTCAACCGCCGGCACGGGCGGCACCACGTACGGCGCGGCCGCCGCGGCGGCGGCCGGCCCACCGACCAGCGCGTCTGACACGGCATCCTCCAGGGGCACCCCGAGCTCCGCGTACCCCGCGATGGGCGACGGCAGGGCCGACGGCGGCGGCTGGGAGACGGTCACCCGGGCAGGCGGGGGGCGGGGGTGGGTGGGTGGGAGGGGGGTGGTGGGCGTGGCGAAAGCCGCCGCGGCGACCTCCTCGGGTGCTGGCGTCGACGCCGCCGTCGTCGTCACCGCCGCCTCCTCCTCCTCGCCCGCTGGAGGCGCGTCCCCGGACGGGGCCGTGCCGCGGTCGAGTTCTGATGGTGGGAGATGAGAGACGAGAAGGGTGAGAGAGTGTGGGTTGGGCTGGCGTGTGTCTATCTCTCCTCTCTCACATCGTCCCTCCCTACCATTCAACTGGCTATCGATCCAAGACCGCCACAGGGAGCCGTCGGCGGGGGGTGGGGGGGGGGGGGGGTCTGAAGAGGGGTGGGGTGAGAGAGAGAGGTGTGTGTGTGTGTAAAGAGAGCGGAACCAGATCGAAGGGCGGCGCCCGAAGCGAGGGCAGAGAAGGCCCTCTCTCTTTCTCACCTTTGCCGTCAGTCCCGCTCGTCGCCGCCCGCCCAGACGTGGACACGCCCCTGGAGAAGGTGGTGGAGGGTGGAGACGACGCGGTGGGCGCCCACCGGGCTGCGGTTGGGCCAGCGGCTTGCGCCGTCGCTGCCGCCAGGACGCGCCGGCCTGCGGACGATGCGGCGGCGCCGCGCGCCAGGAGGAGGGCGGCCAGGGAGGCGGGGAGCATGCAAGCGTTGTGAGGTGTGTCTGGGACCTGACACAGGCGGGGAACGTGCCTGTGTGCACGTCAAGTGTGTTTCTCGCTCCTGCTCCCAGTTTTCCTCACTCCACTGAAAGAAACTCGACCTGGCTGGACGGTCCGGTTGCACTCTTTCCGACCTTCCACGACCCTGGCTGGACGATCCGCCACCTCACGCGCGCAACTGATTGAGAGCGTGCGCGTTAATCGTCCCTGAATACAGTAAACAACGGCGCAAGCCTTTAGCACATTTTTTTTCTGCCGTCGTCCCTCTTCATCTCCATCATGCAGCTCCGCCTCCCGGCCTGGGGCACCCGCATCCCATCGACAGCAGCATCTGGACGGCCTGTGGCCGCTCCTCAGCACGAGGCTAGAATGGGCGCCCCAAAAGTCGCGGCCGCCCCGGCCCCGTCGCGCCCGCGCCGGCGGACGGTGCCCGCCGGCGTCGTCGCCGGCCTCAACAACACGGGTAAGAAAAAATAAGAGCGATTGAGAGGGGATCGCAGCCCAGTCACGCAGCACACGCGCCTCCCAGAGGACGGTCAGGGAGAGGATCACATGTGTGTGTGTGTGTGCGCGCACACGCATCGCGCCTCTGCGCGGGCTGCCTCGGTCGAGAGCGAGAGCGAGAGGGGGAGCTGCTGCGAAATCGCGCACCACGCCAGCCACGCCAGCCTCGCCTCACCCTCTCATCACCCTCCTCCTTGCAGACTCCGGCACTCCCACCCACCCCGCCCCGGCCCCGCGCTCCACCCCCTTCCCCCGCCTGGCCATCCCGTCCAAGGGGCGCATGGCAGAAGACACGCTCGCCCTCCTGGCCGACTGCCAGCTGAAAGTGTACAAGCCCAACCCGCGCCAGTACGTGGCCGCCATCCCGGCTTTGCCGGGCTTGGAAGTCTGGTTCCAGCGGGCGTCTGACGTCGTCCGCAAGCTCATGTACGGAGACGTGGACCTGGGCATCGTCGGCTACGACATGCTGGCCGAAGTGGCCGACGGCGGGCGGGACCTGGTCATCCTGCACGACGCGCTCGGCTTTGGCGGGTGCCACCTGGGGCTGGGCATCCCCGCGGGCGGCCGGTTTGCGGGCGTCGACTCGTTGGCCGCCCTGCGGTCCATGCCGGACTGGACGCCCAGCACGCCGCTGCGGGTGGTGACCGGCTACCAGAACGTGGCGCGCGCCTTTTTTGCCAAGGAGGGCTTCCAGCACGTGCGCCTGCTGGGCGCGGACGGCGCCCTGGAGGCCGCCCCGCTCATGGGCACGGCCGACATCATCTTGGACCTGGTGTCGACGGGGGTGACCCTGCGCGAGAACGGGCTGAAACAGGTGGACGGCGGGACGGTCATGGAGTCGGAGGGCGTGCTGGTCGCCAACCGCGCTGCCCTGATCGCGTCGCCAGCCCTGCTGGACGTCGTGCACGAGTTGATCGAACGGTTTGAGGCCCACTTGAAGGCGGACGCCTACTTCAGCGTCATCGCCAACATGCGGGGCTCCTCCGCGTCGGACGTGGCGGCCCGCATCCTGGCCTGCCCGGAGCTGGGCGGCCTGGAGGGGCCGACAGTGTCGCCCGTCTTCACGCGCGGGTGGGCGACGGCCGGCCCTGGCGGCGGGCCGGCCGGGGAGGCGCCCGACCTGTTTGCCGCCACCGTGTGCGTGCCTAAGCGCAAGCTGTACGAGTCGATCAAGGCCCTGCGCGCGGCGGGCGGGTCGGGCGTGCTGGTCCAGCCGATGACCTACATCTTTGACGAGGAGCCCGCGCGCTGGCGGGCCTTGCTGGCCGACCTGGGCCTGGACGGGTACGTGCCGGGCGGCGGGAGGGTGGCTGCTAAGGAGGCGGCGGCGGCGGCGTGAATGGAAAGGGTTGGAGAGCGGTGGACGGGGAGTGAGAGAGTTGTGCAAATGGAGAGAGAGGTTGTTGTTTCGTCGCGTGCTCGCGCTGGGTGGCGGCGGCGTTGCTTTTGTTGCATTTTTTAGTTCTCTATTCGGTGCTAACACAAAGGGGTTGGCCCCACTGCTCTCGCTCCTGCGCGCGTCTAGCCGCGTGCGTACAGCGTGCATGATTGAGCATGATTGAGCATGATTGAGCATGATCGAGGGAGCATGTGTGTGTGCCTGGTGAATGGAGTGGGTGAGAGAGAAGCAGGTTGAGATTCTTGTCTTTGATGTTTGTCAGCCCCGATCCCGCGCACGCCATTCTCCGCGTGGCAGTATAATGTGGCGCAGAGAAGGCCTTGCAGCGGGGTTGTTGTGTAGCAAAGTTGCGGGAGGCCGGGACAGCGTGGGGCACAAAAGGCGCCGGGAGTTGTGTGCCAGGAAGAAACTCTCGGCAGCACAGCCCCCAGCAAAAACGCACCAACCGACGCCACCCCTTTTTTTCTAGCTCTCCGACACGCTTACTAAGGCGGGCCCGGGTGGGGAGGAGGAGTGCATGGCAAAGCCACGCAATCGACCCCGGGCCTCCTACTCTAAAAGCTGTCGTGTTTTTTTGTGGGTGGGTGGGTGGGTGGGTGGGTGGGGGGCGGCGCACGCATCCCTTCCTTCCAACTCTCTTACCTTGTTCATCCTGCGATGGCAGGCGCTGCCGCGTTCATTTGTACGTCCTGACCGCCATGGTGGGGACGGCCTTTGAGGTGGAGGAGCAGGGTAGGGAGGGGATGGCCGTGTCCGCGGCCATCATGAGTTGCCAAACGTCTCGCTTTTGAGTCTCTCTCTATACTAGTATTTCTCGCGCATCAAAACACGACCGCGCCGGCGATGCGGCCATACACCCGCACCCTCCGCAGCTCCCTGGGTGCCCAGACATCCTGTGTAGCCTGCCATGCGCACATCGCGAGCGGCTGCCAAGCCCTGACCCGCCAAAATGCGCCGCATGCAAACGGCCGCCCGCTGCCCGGCCCTCGTCTCAACCTCTTAGTTCCCAGGGCGGCCCAGCCGTCGCCGCCCTCCTTCCCTGCGAGGGGCGCCGCTGTGACGGCCCGCGCAGTCATGCCCTCCACCTCCTCCTCCTCCACCCCTGCACCTCCCTCAAAAGCGGAGAAGGCTGTCTGGCTGCAGACCACCAACCCAGCCGCGGCAGCGGCGGGCTTGGAGGCCGGCCTGGACACGCTCGTCTTTGGCGGGCTCAACCCGGGCGGCGACGCGGCGGCGTGGGGTGGGTTGGCCACTTTCAACGCGGTCCTGATTGGAGAGGGCAGGGCGGACGATGGCGCGTGCGCGCTGATAGACGGCGCCACGGGCGGGCCACTGGGCTGGCAGCACCCCCTCCCCGACGCAGCCGCCGCTGCTGCTTTGGCGACCCGCCTGGGCGTGGCGTCGCCTTCTTCTTCGCCTTCCATCGTCTGGGCCGCCCCACCGCCAGGTGCCTGGTCCCTGATCCCGACTGAAAACCTGGTTGCGGCGACGGGCGGCGGGCGGGCGGCGCCGTCATCACCCAGCAGCACCAGCACGCGCCTGTTTGTGTCGGCGACCACCGCAGGCGAGGCGGCGGGTTTGTTGGGCGCGCTCGGGGCGGGGGCGGACGGGGTCGTCCTCGTGACTGACGACCCGGCCGTCGCCCGGGCAGGTGGGCGCCTCCTGGTGGCGACCCGGCCATCCGCCCGCCTCTCCCTGGTCCCCGCACTCGTCACGGCCGCCGCCCCGGCCGGCATGGGCGACAGGGTGTGCGTCGACCTGACGACCGCGATGGCGCCTGGGGAGGGGCTGCTGGTCGGTTCCTTCGCGCGCGGCCTCGCGCTCGTCCAGGCCGAAGTCGAGTCCGGGGCCGGCTACGTGGCGACCCGCCCCTTTCGCGTCAACGCGGGCGCCCTGCACTCATACGTCGCGGCGCCCGGCGGCCGGACAGCCTACCTGGCCGAACTGGGTGCGGGCGATGAGGTCCTGGTCGTCGACGGCGGCACCGGCGCTACCCGGACGGGCGTCGTCGGCCGGGCCAAAGTCGAGCGCCGCCCGCTCATTCGCGTCACCCTGGCCATCGTTTCGCCGGCCGGGCGTGCGGCTGGCCCCGCCGACACCCTCAGCCTCATCCTTCAAAACGCGGAGACCGTCCGCCTGGTCGGCCCGTCGGCCGCGCCCCTACCCCCCGCCGCCGCCGAAGTTGTGCGGTGGGTGAAGGAGGGGGGTGGCGGGAGTGACGATGACGACGGTGGCGTGGCCGCCACCACCACCGCCCTGCGCCGGTCCGACTCGGAGGCCCTCCGGTGGGCCATGCACTCGACGGACAGCAGCAGTGACGACGAGGATGGTGAGGATGACGAGGGTGGTGGAGGGCCTGCCGCAGCATCCCCTCCTCCTCCTTCCTCTGGCCGCCCCGACGGTTCCCACGCGCCAGCCGCCCCGGACGCCCGGGATGCGTTGGCCTGGCTGATGCGGGACCAGGGCGGCGACGGGCACGCGGACGGGCCGGGTGTGGGCGGGACTGCGAGCGGGGCAGAGTCTGAGAAAGGCAAAGCGTGGAAGTCAGGTCCAGCAGTGACTTCTACCTCGACTCCTGTGTCATCTCTTCTCCCCTCTGTGTCTGCCGTCTGGGTGTGGCGGGGGCCCGCCGCCCGCCACACGGGCCTTGAGGTGGAGGAAGACATCGAAGAGCGGTGATGAAAAGAGCGGTAGAGTGAGTGTTTCCATCTCGAGCGTGCGCGCACTGCGCGGGGGTTAGGGTTACTTCCTCGTCGATCACCTCTGCCTCTTCCGCCCTACCTCTCCCTCTGCGTGTCCAGCGGCCCGCTCGGGGCCAGGCCCCCTTCCCCGCTTTCCCGCCCGCCCGCGCCGTCCATCATCGCGTCGGGCCCCTCCTCCGGGAGAGGGGAGGAGGAGGAGGAGGAGGAGGGGCTGGCACCCCCGTCCTCCCCCCCCTCGCCAGTGCCCCGGCGGCTCTCATGGGGGGCCAGGTCGACCACGCCACCCAGCCCGCCCGCACCCGCCTGCCTAGCCACGAGCGCGGCGTAGGCCGAGCCGGGCGTGGCCAGCAGTCCGGCATGCGTCCCCCGCTCCGCCACCCGGCCGGCCTCCATGACGACGATCTCGTCCGCCGTCCGCACGGTGGACAGGCGGTGCGCGATGATGAGCGTGCACCGGGGCCGGGCGGCCGCGGCGGCGTCCAGACCGGCCTGGACAGCGGCCTCCGATTCCGCGTCCAGGGCCGCGGTCGCCTCGTCCAGGACGAGCAGGTCAGGGTCGCGGACTAGGGCGCGGGCCAGGGCGATGCGCTGGCGTTGCCCGCCCGACAGCAGGCGGTCCGTGACGGGCGTGTCGTAGCCTGAGGGCAGGGCGGAAATGAAGGCGTGCGCGTTGGCGGCGACGGCGGCGGCAATGATGGCGGCCCGCGTCGTGCGCGGCGGGGGGATGGTGCTCGAGGCCGCGGCCGTTGAAGACGCCGCCGCCCCGCCTCTACTCTCTCCTTCACTCACAACCTCCAGCCCGTACGCGATGTTGGCGGCCACAGTGTCCGCAAACAGGCGGGGCTCCTGCTCCACCAGGGCCACCCGTCCCCGCAGCCATGCCGCGTCGATGGCCGTCGCGTCCATGCCGCCGACCATGACGCGGCCGCCGTCCGGGTCGCGCAGGCGGAGGACGAGCTGGACGAGCGTGGACTTGCCCGAGCCAGACCCGCCGACCAGGGCGACCCGGCGGCCGGCGTCCAGGCGCAGGCTGACCCCGGCCAAAGCCTGGACGCCCGGGCGGGAGGGGTAGGTGTAGGAGACGTTCTCAAGGACGACGCTGAGGATGTGGCGGCCCGGCGGGGCCACCCCCGTCCGCGCCAGCTGGGGCGCGGGCGGCGCGTCCAGGTAGGCCACCACCCGCTCCGCCGCGCCGAGGGCCTCCATGACCGCCCCGAACTGGTCGCATAGGGAGAGCAGGGCGGATGCGGTCGCGTCGACGTACAGGAGGACGGCCGTGAGGGCGGGTGCGCTCAGGCCGCCCCGCAGGGCGGCCCCGCCCGCCGCCGCCAGGGCGACCGCCTTGGCCAGGTTGTAGGCGGACGCGTTGGCGGCGATGACCGCAAAGTAGGCGGCCGCCTGGCGGTTGGCGACCCGGCGCAAGCGGTTGAGGGCGTGGCCGTAGCGGGCCGCCTCCGCGCCTTCTCCGCCCAGGGCACGCACGGTGGACGCCCGGCCTAATGCCTGCTCCGCGACGCCGCCCGCATCGGCTAGGCGGTCCTGGTACGCCCGTGCCGCCGCCCGGGAGTAGGCGCCGTACAGGACGGCGACGGCGGCGAGCACGGCACCCACGCCCGCGCACGCAGTCGCGGCCTCCTGCGACGCCGCGCACAGGTAGGCCGCCCCGCCCACCACCGCCAGCAGGTTTCTGGCTGCAACGTTCAAGTTGGTGCTCAGGCACCGGGCCACGGCCGCACAGTCTGCGCCCAGGCGGGTGGCGGCGCCTGCGGCGTCCCCACTGTCGAAAAAGTCAGAGGGCGCCGCGACCAGGGCGCCAAACAGCTGGGTCCGCAGGTTGTGGACGAGCTGCGTGTTGAGCAGGGTGAACAGGCCGCCCCGGGCCGCCGCGCAGGAGCCGTACATGAAGGCGACGCACGCCAGGCGGGTGACGGCCGTGCGCAGGGCGGCCTCGGCGGACGCGGACGCGGCAGCAGACGCGGCCGCGGCGGCCGAGGCCTTGCGGCCAAACAAGCCGGTAATGGCTGCCACTTTCCCGGGCCCGCTGGTCGCGGCCTCAATGGTGGCCGAGGTCAAGGCCGGCACGGCCAGCTCGGCGACCGCCGCCGCCACCAGGAAAAGGCAGGCGCCCGCGAGGAGGAAGGGCGGTGGGTCGAGGACCCGCCACAGCCGGCCCGCGACGGCGGCCGCGGAGGGGGGCGAGGAGGGCGAGGCCTGGGGGTTTGGGGTGGTGGCGGTGGTGGTGAGGCGGTCTGTTGCGAGGAGGCCCATGCGTGGCAGTGGCGCCCCCCACCCCCATCCCTCATCTCATGAGATGAGCGAGCGAGTGAGCGTAAGGGGGGGGGGGGGCGAGGTCGCCGTGTTTGCCTCCCTTCTCCTCCTCCTTTCTCCTCTTACCTCCTCCTCGCTGGGCGATGTCACAGCGCCCAGCCCATCCTCAAGGGACCACCAACTGAAGCGATTGAGCAGCGGGTCGCGTGGGGTGGTGGTGGAGGGCGAAGAGAGAGCAGCCGACGGCCGCTGCGGCGCCTCAATTCGGCGGGTGCAACCGCTGGGCAGGCGCAGGGGACTCGCGCCAGCCAGCCGCGCGTCGCGCAGGGGGCTAGAGCCAGGGCCAGGCAAGGGCACGCCACCCAGGCGGGGCCTGCACAGGCCGCCGGGTGGCGTAAGCGCGAGAGGGGGTGTCATTTG
>Ga0315287_10001228_pt1 | contig 23453 bp, 20 predicted proteins | sample YL17G11_0_MG_FD_205037 | JGI IMG/M metagenome (GOLD analysis project Ga0315287, IMG submission 205037) | Sediment microbial communities from Yellowstone Lake, YNP, Wyoming, USA - YL17G11_0 | ecosystem: Environmental > Aquatic > Freshwater > Lake > Sediment | place: USA: Wyoming | collected... | reverse complement strand
CCAACCTCGGCACGCTCGAGGCGTTCGTCACCGACGGCCTGCGGACCCTCGCGCGCACGATCGACGCGCCGGACATGATCGAGAAGACCATGCGCTACCCGGGCCACGCCGAGCGGATGCGCATGCTGCGCGAGACGGGCTTCTTCTCCGAGACCCCGGTAGATGTCAACGGAGTCAGCGTTCGCCCGCTCGATGTCTCGACACGCCTCCTCTTCCCGATGTGGCAGATGGGAGAAGGCGACGAGGACATCACGATCATGAGGATCGTTGTCGACGGCCTCGGGCCAAACGGCGGCGTGCGAACCACCTACGACCTCGTCGACCGATTCGACCGCGTGACCGGCACGTCGGCGATGGCTCGAACCACCGGCTACACGGCGACCACGGCTGTCCGCATGCTGGCTGCAGGCCTCTGGACCGAACCCGGCGTGGTCGCGCCCGAGCGGCTGGGGCAGAACACCGCGTGCACGGACTTCATCCTTGCCGGCCTGCGCGAGCGGAACGTTGTCTACCGCGAGTCGACGCAATATCTAGCAGATTGACCGACCGCGATCGCGGAGGGGCACAGAAGCCCGGCCTGCAGTGATAGGGTCAGCGAAGGAGCGGCATGAACGACAACGCCTATCGATTCCGCGTCGGAGCCCTCGAGGGCATCGCCCTGCGAGATGCCACGGAAGTCTCAGGCGTGGCGGACCTGATCCCGGATGTCGGCGATCCCGTCGTTGCCGAGGCTATGTCGAGACGCGGATGGTCGACCACAGAGATGACGTTCGAATTCCTCGGTCTGTTCGTGCGGTCAGGCCGCGAGAGGATTGTCATCGACGCGGGATGGGGACCTTGCAGCGACGAACACAAGAGCCAGTTCGCGGAGAATCTCCGTGAGGCCGGTGTTGCGCCGTGCGATGTCACCTTCGTCATCCTCACCCACCTCGACCTCGATCACGCGGGAGGGGTGATGGACCCAAGCGGTGGCTTGACCTTCCCGAACGCGCGCGTCGTCGTGGATGAGAGAGCTTGGACCTGGTACACAGAGGAGAAGACCCTTGCCACGATGCCGTCGGCGATGGCCGAGTCGTTCCGCACGATGAAGTCCCTTCTTGACGGGCGCATGCTGCTCACGCAAGGTGAGGCCGAGATCCTGCCTGGAGTCCGGAGCCTCCCCGCTCCGGGTCATCGCCTCGGCCACATGGCGATCGAACTGGTATCGGAAGGAAAGAATCTTCTTCACCTCGCGGACACCGTTTTACATCCCATCGTCATCGAGCACCCGGATTGGAGGACCGGATTCGACACCACGCAGGAGGTCATCCGGGCGACGCGGCGGCGCCTCTTCGATCGCGCCGCGACAAGCGACGCGTTGGTCTTTCTCTCGCACGCGCCATTTCCAGGCCTCGGGCACATCGTCCGTGAGGGCTCCGCCTGGCGCTGGGTTCCCCTCGACAGTTCTTCCGGCGCGTAGAAGGAGGTCAGTGACGTGGAGTCCTTCCTCTGGCCGGCGGCCGATGCCTTCATCCGGTTTCACGATCTTCCGGGTCGCGAACCCGCTCTGGTTCTCATCCACGGCCTTGGGGCGTCAGCTGCCCAGGCGTTCGTCGACGTCTGCCGCCGCCCGGCGCTCAGCGACCGGCGCCGTGTGGCTCCCGATCTTCTCGGGTTCGGGCACAGCGATCACCCGACCGGCTTCTCGTACTCGATCGAGAATCACGCAGCCTCGGTCGCTGCGCTGCTCGACGACCTCGCACTTCGCGGCGTGTCTGTCCTCGGCCATAGCATGGGCGGCGCCGTGGCCATCGTCCTCGCTCGGACGCGGCCCGATCTCGTCGCCCTCCTTCTCCTGGCGGAAGGCCACCTCGACCCGGTACCAGGCGTGGTCAGCGGCCCCATCGCCGCGCAGTCCGAGAGCAACTTCGTGTGCCACGGGCACGCGGACCTCGTGCGCACCTTCGTCTCCCAGGGGTTCGTGACGTATGCCGGCGCGTTCCAGGCGGCCGATCCGGTCGCCATTCATCGCACCGCCGTCTCGCTCATCGCCGCCCGCCGTCCGACGTATCGTGAGATGCTCCTCGAGCTTCCGATGCCGCGCGTCTTCTTCTTCGGGAGCAAGAACCTCGCAGACGCCGACGCGCGCTGGCTCCCCGAGCACGGCATACCGGTGCGAGGGGTCGCCGGAGCGGGGCACGACATGATGACGGACCAGCCCGATGCCTTCGTCGCCGCGGTGGTCGCCTCTCTAGCGTAGATCGCCAGCCTCCCGCAGCGCCCCAAGCCAGGCAGGCCCGCGGAGCAACCCTTGCCGTCTCCCGCCGCTCCAGCGATGATCTCCGGCATGCCCACCACGAGTCCCAAGCGGCAATGGACGCGCACGGGACTCCTCTTCGCCGGGCACGCCGTGAACGATGGGTTCGCCGGCTTCCTTGCCCCTCTCTTGCCGCTGCTGATCTCTCGTCTCGATCTCTCGCTCGCCCTTGCAGGCCTGTTGGGCACCATCCGCATCGTGACGAACTCCGTGCTCCAGCCGAGTCTTGGCCATCTGATCGACCGCAAGCAACGTCCGGGCCTGGTGGTCGTCGGCCCTCTGCTCACGGTCGCCGCGATGTGTTTCGTCGGGCGCGCCGGTAGCTTCGGTTCGCTCGTCGTTCTCCTGCTTGTCGCGGGGATTGGGACGGCCTTGTTCCATCCGGCCGCCACATCCCTCGTAACAGCCGGGAAGCCGGCGCGCGCCGGGTTCATGATGGCCTTCTTCTCTTCGGGAGGCACCGTCGGAGCCGCACTCGCACCGATCGTCATCGTGGGCTTCGCCGCGGCGTTCTCGCTCGAGCGCACCCCGTGGCTCATCCTTCCCGGCTTCGCCCTGATCGCCGCCTTCGCCATCCCGCTGCGTCGCTACATCACCCCGCGCTCCGAGCGCACGACGTCCGAGGGGAGCCGAGCCGCTCTCCCGCGCCGACTCTTCGTTCTCTGGGGCGTGATCGTCCTCGCTTCGATGAGCGCCATCGCGTTCTCGAGCTTCCTCGCCGTCCTCGTCGTCGAGCGAGGAGGCAGCGCGTGGCTCGGCGGCGCAGCGATCAGCGCGTACCTGATTGCCGGCGCAGCGACCGAGTTCCTCGCGGGTAACCTGTCCGATCGGTACGGCCGCAAGGTCGTCATGCTCGGCTCGCTCGCTCTGGCGACGCCGTTCCTGCTCGCGTTTCTGCGCGGCCCATCCACCTTCCTCCTGCCGTTCGCGGCGCTCGCCGGCGCGTTCAGTCTCGCTTCCTCTCCCGTCGGGATCGTCGCCGCGCACGAATGCGTGCCGGGGCGGACGGGACTCGTGTCGGGGCTCGTGATGGGACTCGCCTGGGGTGTGGGCGGCATCGCGCTTACGCCCATCGGCTGGCTCGCCGATCGCTACGGCCTCGTTGCCGTGATGGGCTTCGTCGCCTTCCTCCCCCTCGCGGCGGCGATCCTTCTCCTCTTCTACCGGGAACCCGTACGGCAAGTCTCCGGCTGATGGCGCGACGTACGGAGTGAAGCGCTCTCCACTGTAGCGTCGGAGCTTGTCTCCGACGTTACCGCGTCCGCGACGATCGTTCCCCGCCACACCAACGTCGCACGCAAGGTGCGACGCTGCAGGGGCCCTGCCGGCCTTTGCTCTCCTGGCGTGAGACGGCGACGTGCTCCGAACTAGCCTTCCTGCGGTACGGGCGGTGAGTCTGTCGCCACCGCAAGACGCCGCTCGACAGCGACAAGGCGCGCGAGGTAGACGGCGAGGATGAGAGCGAAGTGGCACATGACCGACGGCAACGCGCCGCTCGTCGTCGGCACGAACCATGTCGTCACGAGCGATGGCACGATGAACGCCACCGATCCCGTGCGAAGATGGGAGAAGAGTTGCCGTGCGTTCGGGTCCGACGCAGCCTTCGCGCCGTACGCCGAGAACCCAACCATGCCCAAGAGACCGATCCAGTAGAAGCCTGCGTAGACCATGGATCGTGGTATCGTGTGCGTGTACCGGGCGAACACGGTCGAGCAGACCGACGCCGTCACGAACCCGGGGTCGGCGGCAATCCAAAGGACGATGCCGAGCGCGGCTGCGAACATCGCGTACGCTGCCCCGGAGACGACCCTCGACCGAGGCGTGAACAGCCTTGCCGCTAGGAGGATGCCGGCTGGCGGCAGCCATGTCACGACGATGAACGCAAGTCGCGGCAGGAATCCGTACACGGGATGGGCGGAGCAGACCAGGACCTCGGTGATCTGGTAGCCGGCGAGGAGGAGGAGGATTGCACCCGTGATGCGCACGATGTCCTTCCGCCCCGGCCCCGACAACGCCCAGACCGCCACGGCGACCTCGAACAGCGCGGTCGCCACCCCCAGGATCGGCGAGTACTGCATGATCCCTCCTTGCGTTCTGGCCGCAGAGTATACGAACAGGCTCGCCTGTGCCAGACGCCGCGTGCTCACCGCAGAGCGTGCCGGGCGCCACTGCTCAGGTGTAGGCCACGCCCAATTCGGAAGCCGCTTCGCGCAGGCGTTTGTCGGCCGTCCACAGAGGAACTTTCGTCAGGACGGATGAAGCGAGGAGGTGTGCATCAATGAACCCAAGCCCACGCCCCGCGAGACGCCGAGTTTCGATGAAGCGAAGGACCTCGTCGTGTTCGGCGACACGCGCCCGAGGCAGTTCCCGAAGGAGTGCGAGGATCTCATCTCGATTCGCGAGGCTCCCGCACGCGAGTTCTCCGATCACGAGCGGATGGCAGAGAACCTCGCCTCTCTCGAGCAGCGTCCGCAGCGTGGCGCTTCCCTTGGCCAGATGCGATACCCAGATCGACGTGTCGACCAGGACGAGCATCGACTTAGGCGCTCGATGACTGGCGTCTGTGAATCGCGCGCAGGTTCTTCTCCGTCGCGCCGAGCTCGGCCAATCGCTTGCTCGATTCGCGCGCGATGAGAGCCTCTAGACCCAGCCGGACCAAGGCCGTCTTCTCCTTCACGCCGGTCAGTTCCGCCGCTCGCTTCAGCGTCTCGTCGTGGATGTTCAGCGTCGTTCTCATGCAGATGAGTATGCATATCGGAGGCATCTCCGACAAGAGGGGCGAGGTATTGCACACCCGCGCCGGTCGCGGAATACCAAAAGTGAAGAGTTGACCCCGCGCTCCGCAATGTGGGATCTACACGGATCTAGCGGAATCCAGGGCTGGAATACAGGACCGAACCCCGATGCCCTGACCGATCTCCGTCTCGCCGACTTGGCACGACGAGTCTCCGAGACTATACTGCGCAGATATGTCCATTTTTGTGCATCACGAGGTTCGAGATGCCTGCCGGAGGTGAAAGCCTCCGCGATGCCCTGCTTCTCCAACGCCGCGAAGCCGAAGCGCTGCTGCAGTCGACCTACGTCGAACGCGACATGCCCGAGCGCCGGCTGCCTCCGAGCCTGATCAAGGTCGTGCTCGGCCCTCGGCGCGCCGGCAAGTCAGTCTTCGCACTCCATCTCGTACACGGCCTCGGCGCCTTCGGCTACGTCAACTTCGACGACGAGCATCTCGCCAACCTCGACGACGTCGACGCCCTTTTCTCCGCTCTCGACGCCCTCTACGACCGGCCGAAGCGTCTGCTCCTCGATGAAGTGCAGAACGTCCCGCGCTGGGAACTCCTCGTGAACCGCATGCAGAGACAAGGTCGCGACCTCACGATCACGGGCAGCAACGCGCACCTCTTGAGTTCCGAGCTTGCCACGCACCTGACAGGTCGCCACTTGCCGATCGTCCTCTTCCCGTTCAGCTTCCGCGAAGTCGTCCGCGCGCAGGGTCGAGAGCTAACGAACTCCGAGGAGGCGGAACTCCTGCGCGTCTATGCCGAGTCTGGCGGGTATCCCGAGCCCATGCTCAAGGCCATCTCTCACCGCGACTATCTCACGACCCTGGTACGATCGATCCTGTACAAGGACATTGTCGTGCGGCACCGCATCCGGGCGCCGCAGAGCCTCGAGGACCTTGCTCACCACCTGATGGCCAACGTTGCCTCGCCGTACTCGTACCACAGCCTCGTCCGCGGCACGCGCCTCCAGAGTGTTCACACGGCGGAGAAGTACCTCCAACACCTGGAGGAAGCCTTCCTCTTCTTCTCGCTCCGACGGTTCTCGTTCAAGGCTCGTGAGCGAGCGACCGGCGATCGGAAGATCTACGCGATCGACAACGGCCTCGTCACCGCGACCGGCTTCCGATCGAGCCCCGACCGTGGGAAGCTGTACGAGAACCTCGTCGCGATCGACCTCCACCGCCGCGAGCTTGAAGGCGAACTCGAGTGCTACAGCTGGAAGGGCGAGCAAGGTGACGAGGTCGATTTCGTCATCAAAGAAGGCCCCCGCGTTACGCAGCTCGTCCAGGTGTGCTACAACCTCGAGAGCCCAAGGACGAAAGCGCGCGAGGTCCGCGCCCTACTCAAAGCATCGCGCGAACTTGGATGTGACAGTCTGCTCGTCCTGACCGACTCCGAGGAAGGCGAGGAACGCGCATCGTGGTTCGGGACGGATGGAACCATCTGTTTCGTGCCCCTGTGGCGTTGGCTGCTTGAGGGTTCTGCGATGCCCGAGGAGGGCACCACGAAGACGCCCTCGCGGAGGAAGCGCTAGCCAAAAGAGCCGCCCCCTCATGATTGCCGCGATCCGCCAGAACCTAGTGCTGGAATGCAAGACCAGACCCTCGCGCCCTGCGCGACGACGGGCTTCAAGAACGTGAACACCTCATCGAGGATCCGCTTCGTCACCGCGGCATCGGCCACGCGTTCCATCTCGCCGCGCACGCGCAGCTGGACGTCATTCTTCGCGTCCCAGTACGCGAGCTCGACCGAGCGTCCCGCCACCACTTGCTGGTGCACGTCCTTCTGAACGCCCGTGCAGAACACGAGCCCCGCCGGCTCGACGAGCGCCGTCTGCATTGCCCGCACGCGCGGCTTGCCGCGCTCCACCGTCGCCATGAACGCCACCGGATTCGCCTTCACGAACGCAAGGACTTCGTCTCTGGTCATGGCGGCATCCTACGGGGAGCGCTCACGCTAGACAAGATATCGAGAATGTGCCGCCGGGTTCCCGCGCATCAGGTCACGACGATCCGCCAGAACCCAACGCTAGAGTGCAGGGCGCCACACGCCGATGCCCGCGGTGTTGCCGGCACCTACGGCGCGAACATCTCCTCGAGTACCCGAAGCGACTTCTCCAGCGCAGTGCTTGACATCCGTCCTAGCTTCCGCACGAGCCGCGCGCGGTCTACCGTACGGATCTGGTCGAGGACGACGTACCCGGCCTTGCCCTGGAACTCGCAGGCAACGCGGAACGGGTACGCGTGGCTTGCCGTGGTCATCGGCGCGATGATGCACGTACTCATGTGCGCGTTCAGTTCGTCGGGCGACAAGACCACGCACGGCCTCGTCTTCTGGATCTCCTGGCCGATGGTGGGGTCAAGCGACACGAGATACACGTAGCCGCGCCGCACCTCCAACGCCATCACCATTCCCACTCGTGCGCGTCGAAGTCGCTGGGCGCGTACGGATCCAGCACCGTGTCCTCACGGCGCGCTGAGAGCGCCGCAGCCGCGTCGGCCCAACCGTGCCGCGCGGGTTGTGCCGCAGAGATGACGACCGCACCGTCACGCACGACCAGCTCGACCTCGTCGAGAAGGCCTACCTGTTCGATGATCGGCTTCGGCAGTCGGACGCCTCGCGAGTTGCCTATCCGAACGAGCTTGGCCTTCATCCCGCCTCCTCTGGAGTGTGAGTACAGAGTAATCACCATCTGGAGACGTGTCAAGAGCGCGCGTCAAGAGAATCGGAGTTCGGTATTGTGTCCCCAGAACCCCAAAGGCGATAGTCGGCGGGTCTCACGGGGATCTCGTGCTGGAATGCAAGACCCTCGCGCCACATCCGGCGGGGAGCTCAGGCCTCCACATCCTCGAGCCGCGTCGTTCGCCCAGCGCGCAGGCTCGCGCGTGCTGTCTCCACACGAGCAAGGAAGCGAGGGTCGTTCTCGAGCCTGTAGTCGAACCAGTCCTCTTCGCTCTCGAACCCAATAAGGATCCCGGCCGGCTTGCCGTGCCTCGTGATGATGATCTCCTCTTTCTCCGCAAGCCGAAGATAGCGCGACAAGTCGTCCTTCACGTCCGACAGCGCCACCCGCTTCATAGGACCTCACCTGCCTCCTGCAGCCACTTCTCTGCGTCGCTCTTCGAGAATCGCCAGAACCTGCACGGCGTCGTCCGAGACGTCGTAGAACACGCGAACATCACCAACCCTCAGCCGGAACTGCGGCCTCGACAGCCCCCGCAGCCGCTTGATCCGGCTCTTGGACACCTTGCGCGGCGCGTTGCGGAGGTGCGTCTCCAGTGCTCTTCGCACCACCACCCGCTCATGCGCGTTGAGCCGCTTCAGGTCATCTACAGCTTCTTGAGCGAGCAGGATCTCGAACCGCATTCTGGCTACATCGTGGCCATTTCTGCCCTCTGGTCAAGCGCCGGGGATTGCTCACAGGCACGCGCATGGCTCACCTGTACAACGGCAGCGGAGATGAGGTACGCGCCCCCGTCGCCCGATTCGCAACGATCCGGTCGGCGAATCGGGGATTGCGTCCCCCACCCGATATGGAGCCCCCGCCATCGTCCATCGGGCCAAGAAGACGCAATAGAACCCGTTGCTTGAATGCAAGGCCAAACCCCGTCGGCCCCTACGTCTCGTCCTCTCGCAAGAGCCAATTCACGGCCGAGTGCAAAGTGACGCCCCTTGGAAGATCTCCTACGTCCTCCGGATCGAGCGCCACAAGGTGGAGCGAGGCGCGTGGATACGCTGCCGCGGCCTCGACGAGCGCGCGCAGCTCGCGTTCCCGCGTCGCAGGGTCGGTCGCCTCAGCCGTGACTTGGATCAGCTTCTCTTCCCCGCCGGGGTAGCGGGCGAGGAAATCCACCTCGAACCCACTTCGCGTCCGCACGTAGGTGATCTCTGCGCCGCGTCGCTCGAGATCGAGCAAGACGCATGTCTCTAGGGCATGCCCGAGGTTCGCGCGCCCCGAGCGGTCGAACAGCGGGATCAGTCCCGGATCGATCGGGTAGACCTTGCGTGGGTTCACCATCCGCTGTCGCTCCGAACCCGCGTCGATCGACACCGTGCGGACAAGGAATGCGTCCTCTAGGTAGGAGAGATATGCGTGGAGCGAATCCTTTGCCACCGCGACACCCTGCGAGTGCAGGGCGCCGTGGAACTTGCTCACGCTGAACGGCCCCGCAGCATTCGCGAGGAGCTGCCGCGTCATGGCCCGTAGGGCGAGCGGATTCGTGACGTTGTGCCGCTCGACCACGTCGCGAAACAAGACAACGTCAACGTAGCCACGCAGGAGCTCGATCCGGTCGCGCGCCGGGACGCCAACCGCCTCGGGGAAGCCACCTGTCGCGAGGTACTCGCGAAGGTCGCGCTCGAGGGCCGAGCGTGCCGACTTCGGGAGCCTGTCTGGATCGGTCTTCGGCTCGCAGCTCCGATGGCGCAAGACCTCGCGGAAACTGAACGGGTGGACAAGCGCCTCCATCGCACGCCCGCGCATCGCCGTCGCCACTTCGCGCGACAGCAGCCGCGCCGACGACCCCGAGAGGAAGAGGTCGATCTTCTCCGTATCCAGAAGCCGCCGCGCGAACCGTTCCCACCCCGGCACAACCTGGATTTCGTCAAGGAAGAAGGTCGCCCGTTGACCATCGCGCCACTCGGGATAGAGGCGGTAGTACTCCTCGAGCAAGAGGCCGAGGTCAGCGGCCGTCATCCCCGCCAGCCGCTCGTCCTCAAAACTGAAGTAGAGGAGCCCCTCGCGCGGCGTCCCTGCGGCGAGCCGCTCGGAGAGCACCTGCCAGAGGAACGTCGTCTTCCCCGTTCGCCGCATCCCGAGGACGGCGATCGCCTTCCCCTCCACCGCGGGCAGACGCACGTCGCGGCGCGTGAGCGAAGGCGGCGACGCCGCGAGCGAATCGACGATCTTCTGTCGGATCAGCGCCCGTAGTTGTCCTTCCATGGAGGACAGTGTAGCCGATTGTTGTCCGCCTGAGAAGGACAATGGCCGGACCACCAGCCGCATCGTCTCGGTAGGCGAGCAGCGGCGCCGTTCGCAAGACGCCACCGCGCCTAGCAGCGATGCGGGATCTACAAGGATCTAGCAGGTTCCAGTGCTGGAATGCAGGACCAGGTCCTCGCGCCCCTGAGAAGGGGTGGTCTCGGCTCCCCAGGACCCCTTCTAATCAGCGAGTACCCCTTCTCCGCCGCGCAGCCAAGTGCCAGAACAAGGAGGAGGTCCGATTAGACCAGACGCCGGCAGCGCGGCACGTCGGCCTACGTCAAGAAACGAGACGCGAACGGCCCGTAGCGCTCACCGTTGATCGCGAGAGAGCGGAGAAGCGAGGAGTGTTGCAGTGTAAGACCAGACCCTCGCGCCATATGTGGAGACGCGGAGCGCGATGCCGTCACCCCCAGCGGGGTGTCTCTCAGTACGGTCAGCGCCGGGCGCCAAGTGCCAGGCCGCATCGCTTCCACAAGGAGCTGTCTCTAGACATGCGTCACGTGACGCGTTACACTGCGCCCGTGATCAAGACGTTCGCGGACCGGCACACTCAAGAGCTCTTCGCGACGGGGCGATCGAGCCGATTGCCGCCGGAGATCACACGGCGGGCAAGGCGAAAGGTTGAGTACATCGATCTTGCCAGCCAGATCGGCGATCTGCGGGTGCCGCCGGGAAACCGGCTGCACAAGCTAGCTGGGGACAGGGAAGGCCAGTACGCCATCGCGATCAACGATCGATGGCGCATCTGCTTTCGATTCGTCGACGGCGATGCGTTCGATGTCGAGATCACGGGCTACCACTGAGGCGAGGTGAGCGATGAGCATTCCGAACAAGAGAACCAAGGAAGTGAGGCCGACCCACCCGGGCGAGATGATTCGCGAGGACTTCCTCTCCGACTACGGGCTCACCGTAGCAGGCCTGGCCGATGCCCTCGGCGTGTCGCGTCAGACGGTGAACGAGCTCTTGCGCGAGCGCCGATCCGTGAGCCCCGAGATGGCGCTGCGTCTCTCGCGGCTGTTCCAGAACTCTCCCGAGTTCTGGCTCAACGCCCAGCGCGCGGTCGATCTGTGGGATGCCGCGCAGGCGATCCGCGACGAGATCGCAGGCATCAAGCCGCTGACGGTTGCGTAAGCTTCGGAGATGTGCCGCCGGTCGCAGTTGTGGGAAGCGCCGTACTCCAATGCTGGAATGTGGGACCAGGCCCTCGCGCCCCGGTGCGCTTCGACCAGCCGCCGCCGGGGCGGCACGTCGGCCTACGTCAAGAAACGTGACACGAACGGGCCGTCGCGCTTACCGTTGAACGCGAAAGAGCAACGCGAAAGGGCGGAGAAGCAAGGAATGTTGCAGTGCAAGACCAGACCCCACGCCCCGTCATCGTAGCCTCTCCTCGCATCCCCAGGGATCGCTCAACTCTGCCCCCTCACGCACCAGGAGTGGACCGAACATCGGGGCAGGTCCCCCTGATGTCCGGGTACCTAGTGCAATTCCAGCCCTTCTTTGATGCCCTTGAGAATCGCGTTCACCCTCTGGGCTGCGTCCGCCGAGGGCATCGTCTTCCCATCACCCATCTCAATCCTTATCTGGAAGCGGATCGGGGTGCTGGTCTTCGTCTTGACCTCCAACAGCTTGGGCACGATGTCGCCCAGGTCCTGGACCTGCGACGGTTCGAGATCGGCGACGGCGACGAGCATCTTGGGCGTCGCGCCGCCCCCGATTCCGCCCGGCCCACCCGTGCCGCCTTTGCCTCCGGCGGTGGCAACCTTGACCTTCACGAACTGGGCGGACGGGAAATCGCACGGCCAAGCCTGCGATTCTGAATCCAATTCGAGGAACCGCGCCTGGAGCGCCCCGCTGATGACATCCCGCACCGTCTTCCACGGAAGCGTCTTTCCCGCCTTGACGGATAGCGCAGTGGCGACGGACAGACCGGAAGCGACGCCACCCTTCCACGCATCCTCCAGGTTCTCAGGGAGAATCTCGGCGGCGGCAATGGCCGCAGGCGGCACGCAGAGTTTGCCGCTCGCGTTCAGAACGCCTGCTGGGATCGGCTCACTGAGGATGCTGGCAGGCCCGGAGAGCAACCACACGGTCCCGTCCGCCACGGCGGTGGCGATCGCCGTCTCGACCACGGTCTGCTCGGCTTTCGGGATCTGGATGGGCTCCTGGTAGCCACCCCGGTCAACCTGGACGACCGTCTTGCCACTGAAGTAGTCGCACGCCGCTTGCACGGCGATCTCACTAGCGGGCCACAGCCCAGGGAGTTTCCTGGGCGAGAGCAACGCCGGTGCGATATCGGTGAGAGCCGCCGACTCCGGCAGAGCAAGCTCCATTGACGGGTCGTTGAGGGCGTTCTCGTCCGGCTTCGACATCCACCACGAACGCGAGGTTCCGTCCGGCCTCGTCAGCCGCAGCACAAACGTTCCCTGCTCGCAGCCTTCAACCAGTGTGTCCAGGATGGCGCTGGCCTTCAGCATCTTCGGCAGATGGGGGAGCTGTGCGAACGCCCCCGCCAGATCCTTTACCCGACGGGCGGTTTCGCCCTCGCGCCACAGGTTGTACGGGCCATCCGGGAGTAGGGCCTCGGCCGTGATGGCCGTGTCCTGGACGCGCGACCGCTTATCGGCCTTGATCGTGTTGAAGTGCGGCTCTTCCGTCACCGTGATCTTGAATGCCTGCGCGTCGTCCTTCTCGGAGACGGTGACCACGATGGAGTACGCCTGCTTGATGGCCTCCGGGATGCGCCCCTTCGCCTTGTCGATGTTGATCTGCATCGTCTGGGCGCGGGCGGGGTCCACGTTCCCGTCCTTCTGCTGCTTCTTCACGTCTTCGCGCACGACCTCCCATGCCAGGTAGTCGCGCACGCGGGCCATGGCGAGTTCCAGCCCGTCCTTGGACGGCGCAACCAGCAACACGGCGTTGCGGTAGACGCGCGGCCGATCCGATCCGGTGGTCTCGTCGAGAAACCGCTTGGCCTCCGCGCTGGGCTTGCCGGACTCCGATGCCGCACTCGGCCCGAGCACGGCGTAGTGGAACGCGCCGTCGTCTTCAATGTCCTTGGGACGGGTGGGAAGCGTATGGACGCGGACACCCGCGGCGGAGGCGCTGGCGGTAAGGCCCTTAGCTTTGCCGATGTCGTCGAGCAGACGGGCGCGAACGATGTCGTCCGGGATGTTCTTCGACGCCACTGCGTGCATCTGCGTGAGATTCGGCCGATTGCCCAACCGCCACGTGCTCGGGCTCTGCCCTTCGGAGACCGCCGTGTAGAGATCGTCCAGCCAGTAGCTGGATTGCGCCCAGCGGGCCAGTCCTTTCTCCAACTCGATCTTGTCGGGACGCGCGGAGCCCAGAAGCACGGCCAGATCGCGTGTGTGAGCGCTCTGGCCGACGGGCTGCGAGTGCAGGAACGTCGCCACGACAGCCTGCTCTACTTCCCGGTTCCCAAGCCCGACCGACTCCGCCTGTATCCGGCGGGCTTGGCTGAACTCGTTGTCCAGGATGCCGGTCCACGCCTGCTTCTTGCCCTCCCACTCCTCCGTGTCCGCAACGGCCACCATCTCGCGCAGAGCCTCGGAGAGACCCTCTTTGTCGGGCGCGGTCAAGAACACGGCCGGTCCCACTAGCGGGCTGGTATCCCACTTCTCCGCCTCGCGCAACGCTAGGGCAAAGGTTCGCAACACGCCACGCGTGCGCTGAAAGCGGTCCAACTGCGTCCACTTCGAGTAGAGCACCTCCGTCAGGTCGGGATGGAATGGGTAGCTTCTGAGGAAGCGCTCCTCGGCCTCCGCGCCCTGCTTGGCTGTCTGCTCGTCGACGGCGGCGATTCCCTTGATCGCGGCCAAGACAGGCTGACGGAACGACTCCCGATCCTTGAGGGACTCTGGCGTGAAGAACCGGCGGCGCAGCACCTCGGCCACGTCCTCTTTCACCACCGGTTCAACGGCCTCTTCCCGCTGTCGCTGGAAGATGTCGTAGAGCTCGGCTTGGATCTCCCGCCCCAGCGTGTCGCTCTTGCGCGGGTCCGTCGCCAATAGCGACGCCACGAGACAGCACCGGTCCACCTTCGTGGCCGCTTGGGTCAGGTACTGGAAGAAGTTCACCAGCTTGCTGCGCCACTCCTTGTCCTGCCCCGCCTTCTCGCGGGCGTACATCAGGACCTCGTCGATCAGGGTGAGGGTGCCAAGACCATCCTTGCCCGGCAGTTCGAGCAGTTCGATCAGAACATTCTCCGCTGGCGCGGTCTCGCGTTCCTCGGCCTTGTTTGAGGCGTGGAGAACCTTCAGACCCGCATCGCCCGCTACCTGGTACGCCAGGACACTCCACGGATGCCTGAGCGTCCGTGTCTTGCCGTCCGGCGAACGTACCTCCATGCCCTTCTCGACATCCAGCTTGTCGAAGCACAGACTCGCAATGCGGCACCGTGGGGGCTTCTGGCCGATCGCCTCTATGAACTCGTCGACAGCGGGTAGGTTCGGCAGACTGTCAGGGTCGTTGACGAGGTGCCAAAGCGCGATCAGCGCATGCGTCTTGCCACCGCCGTAGGTCAGCTCCAGTTGACGGACAGCCTTGTCGTTCTTGCCCGCCAGCCGCAGCACGACATCCCGCACAAGATGGCGGAGGTTGTAGGTGGGGAAAGTCAGAGCGAAGAACTGCTCCGGCTTCTCGTAGATCGGCCGCTTGCCGCGCTGCATCATGACCTCGTAGAGGTCGGCAGCGAACATGTGCATCGGCAGCTCGCCGGAACGCAGATCGTCCCTCAGCCTCACCACTTCATGCCAGGGCTTCCAAGGTAGCTTAGCCATTCTCGATCTCCTCATTGTCAGGTTCCGCGAAGGGTAGCGCCTGCTGGTCAGCCTTCACCGCACCGCGAGCGCCAACGTGGTTGCTGATGGATTCGAGCAGCGACCGTTCCTCACTCCCGTGCGGCGACAGCTCGATGAGAGCCTGGAGGAGGCGCTTGAAGAGCTCGTGTCGTCGAAGGCCGTTGCCGTCCAAGTATCCATCCACCTTCGACAGGTCGCCCGCCTTCCAGAGATGCATCAGGCAATGGACGCGATCGATGAGCGGCACGGGGCTCCCCCCGGGGGCCTCGTATCCAAGCGACTTGCTCCTGCGTTGCGCCCAGGTCCTGAGCTTCACCTTGCTGCCGGAGTCTTCCTCTTCCGCATCCGACTCCGCATCGGCATCGGCCTCCTCATCCTCGTCATCTCTGCCCTTGCCCTTGGTGAAGCCGATCAAGTCCCACGTTCCGGCCAGTTCCCGGTCCGAAATGCCGCAGGAGATGGCGTACAGAATGCATGCACCCGCGGGGGCCTCATCCATGCCGAAGTCGTGGCGATGAAGGAGATAGTAGGCCGTCGGCTCGTCGAGCCGGTCGGCGGCCGCCATGTCAGCGTCGCCTTCCTTGTCGCCAGAGAGCACGCGCCCCACCACGAAGTCCACCACGATCCGGCGGACATGGGTCAGGAACTCGCTCACCGTCATCTTACCGGGCTCGTTTGCCTTCTTGACGACCGGGTGCTTGCTGTACGCCTCCATCGCCGGGCCGGTGGCCGCCCAAACGAAGTCTGGCCCACGAATGCCTGCATCCCAGAACTCACGAAGCATCGACCTGATGTTCAGGCGCATTTCGTCAAGAACCTGGTTGTCCCAGCCGGGACGAGCTGTCGCCGGACGCTTCTTGCAGACGAGCCATACTGAGGAGGCAAGGGCGGAGGATGAGAGCCCACGAGTTCTGTTGGGCATTTCCGTCTGAATGGGCCAGCTGCCATCGACAACGAAGCCCGAACGAATGATGGCCGACACAAGAGTCTCCCATGCATCCGGGTGCTTGTGAGCGAAGACGACAACCAGGCGTCCTGCCGAGTTCAGTGCCGCATGGCATGACCGAAATGCCCGTGACATCCCATCTTCATACGTCTGCTTGGATTTGGCACGGTCACCCGCGTGACGGCTACTGTCGTCAATTAGCTCGCCATCATTCTTCTCGGCGTTCCACTTAGGCGACAACGGTTGCGCAAAGGCATGGTCACACTCTGGCGACAGACCGCTCAACGTCCGTCGCAGCCAGATGTAGAAGAAGTCCATCAGATCCGAGTATGGGATCGCGTCGTAGTAGGGCGGGTCAGTGACTACACAATCGAATCCGGTAGCGTGCGCCTCGATTGCGCTCTGCTGTCGCGCGATGGGCGCTGGCGACTCCAGTGCTGCCCTCATGGCGTGCTCCACATACTCGGCTACCCATTCAAGATTCGCCGCATAGTTCCCGGTGGTGTCAGAAAATGGATTGCCCTCACAGAAATCCCACAGTATGGGAAGCGCAAATCTGGTGAATGTTCCCTGCAAGTTGTCACGAGTGTTGTCCCATCGGCACAAATTGGATTGCCGGTCTGCAAGGCGATCCATGCCGATGGTCAGTCCGACGGATATGGCCTGGTGCCATTCCGTCGGAAGATGCCCCATCGCATCCCGTGATTCCCTCGTCCACTTCACGAATGTCCCCAGCGCCACAAGCTGACGAGGTGTGAAGAGCTTCTTCCATTGATCGAACCCGTAGCCATCGACCGAGAATGCACGGCTTGCGCCATTTCCGCCCTTGGGCGTCGGCTCCTCCGGCAATCCATTGGGTATCTGGGCAAAGACATCGGCCAGAGACTTCTCCGCTTCCGCCGCCATTTGAGTCTCGTGTCTTGTCGGCAGGCGGTATTGTTTGCCCCTCTGACCATCCACCACCACGGCGGTCATGGTCGCGCCAAGCCGTCCGGCCTTACCCTCAACCCGAATGTCCTCCATCGTCATGATCGTGCCGCAGCAGGGGCACTTGGCTCCGGAACGCGACATCGTTCCGGCTGCCACTCGTCTGTCGTGTTCGCGCTTCTGTGCCGCGTTGCCGCCCTTGGCAGGCACACTCGACTCGATGGCGAAGACAACACCGGTCTTCTCACGGTTCGGCTCCATTGCGAGGAGCACGCGCTTGTTGTCCTTCTTGCAGAGCCAGCGTGTCTTGAGAAGCGGAATCGTCGCCCGGCAGTTCTTGCACGTGACCGTCCGTGCCCAGAGATAGGCCACGGTCGGCTTGGCAACCCATCGGGGGTTCTTCTTGTCGGCCAGGTACTCTTTGCTGAACTCCTTGTTCAGTGCATCGATGTCCGGCGTGCCGTCATCCTTGAGCGGGACAAGTTGCATGGGCCGCTTCTCATAGGGTTTTGCGGGCCCGACATCCTTGGCGCTCGGTCTTTGGGGCTCGAAGTCGGCATAGGTCGGGTAGAACCGGGCGAGATCCCGGCGGGCGCGATCCAGAACCCATTGCCCCCAAGCGCGGACATGCCACGCGAGATCGGCCTTGGGTGTGCGGCCGGAGTCCTCCCTAACCCACTGGGGGAAGGTGCCCGCATCATCCTCAGCCTGTTTCTTCGTCTTCTTGGTCCGGCCGACGAGATACGGATGCGCCTTGTAGAAGGCGTTCATGAACTCGTCATTCTCGAGGATGAAGTCCGGGAGCGGGTGCGTCTTCCCAGCCAGCTTCTGCGGGTATTCCAGCGTGCACTTCAAGATGAACCACGCGACGGGGTTGATGTCAATAGCTGTCGCCTCGCATCCGAGACGCATCGCTTCGAGCGGAATCGCGCCGCCACCGGCGAACGGGTCGAGAACCTTGGGAGCGCGCCCGCCGTAGGCCTTCCTGATCTCCTGGCGGAACCACTCGAGATCGGCCGCGTTCTCGGTTTCGCGTCCCCAGTGGAGAATGCCGCCCTCGGTCTCCTCCTTCTCGCGCTCGACGATGCTGCCGTCGGGCATCTTCTTACGCTCGATCTTCTTGACCACCTTGCCGCCGATCTTCTCGCAGAGGGCCTTCCGGCCCTCCGGCGTTCCCGGGTCGGGCAGGAGCGTGGCGATCAGGGCAGCCCGGCAGGCCGCCAACGGCCGTCGGGCCGGCCAGATGTGGAGCGTCGAGATGTGCCCATGCCGCACGTTCTTCTCGTGGACAGAATCGAGCGAAGCCTGTTTGAGCGGGAGTGCGTGTTCGATCAGTCTTGGATAGTCAGTCATCGAGGTCACCATGAAGAGGGCTTGTGGAACGTTCCTACCCGGTCCGTCAATACCGGCGGGAACTGGCTGGATGCAAGCGCCGACTCGCGGATGTGCTTGTAGAAGTGCGCTGTGGTCTCTAGAGCCTGGCACCTGATCTTCTGAGGGTTCAGCACGCCGACCATCTTGTGGTAGCGGCTCTGCACGAGCTGAGCGGGCGTCTTGAGATCGGAGTCGCCGCTGATGATGACGGCACAGTCGAAGGCGTTGTCGACGGCATCGACAAGCATGTGGGACGCTAGGTTGACGTCCGATCCCTTCTCCTCGGTCTTGACGATCTCGGCGTATGGTTTCTGCCCCGGTACGGGGTTGGCAAGAGGCATCCAGACGACGTGGGACAGGAAGTGCCCGTAGATGACATCGAGGTTCGGGATCGTCCTCAACGCCCGGAGGTAGGTCTGCTGCCGCGTGGGCTGATCGGGGTCCCCGGAGCGGGGCTGGACTCTGGCCGTGAAGTACTTGATGCCTACGATCACATTCTCTGGCCGCAACAGGATCTGGCTCAGAGCCCTGACGTCCAGCCACTTGTACGGGGTGTCTTTGACTGCCCCGTAGTAGAGGTTGAAGTCATCCACGTAGACGATCGTCTTCACGCGGATACCCCTCCAGCAAAGCAAGAGCCGACCCTTTCGGACCGGCTCAGCACCCCTTCGCCGAAGCTAACGGGGGAGTTCCTATCCGTAAGGTAGCGCATAGGCCGCGCAGTTGTCAATACCCCATCTGACGAGAGCTCACCCACGCCTAAGCCTCCTTTGCCCGACGAGAGCCAACGCACACTCACGCTCCCACCACCTCCGCCCCTAGGACCTCTGCGTGGCTCACCAGAAAGCTGCCTTTGGCTTTGGCGAGCAGGTTCCCAAACGGGTCCTGCACCCGGGCAAAGCGCGGGCTGGGTGTGGCGCAGTTGTAGACGGCATAAAGCCAGTAGCCCTGCCGTATGTTGCACGCCTTTGCCCACTCGTTGGCGGACACCTCGATGTCGCCGGTCGTGGCGCGGCCCTTGACCTCGATGGATCGCTTCTCGTTGCCGGGGCGGATAGAAAGCAGATCGAATCCGGGATTGTCGGGCAGTCCAGCATGGCGAGCCAGCTCGGGCGTGTGGACGTCCAGTACTTTGGCCCCGGCGGCTTCCTCGAACGCCTGCGCCAGCTGCATCGCGACCATCTCGACATTCCTATCGTGTTGCTCAATGTCCGCCGGGTCAGATGACGGCACCACGAGCGCATGAGCCACGAAGGTGACCTCGCCCGGAGCGATCAGGTCCGGCTCACGGTGCAAGGTGGCCAAGGCACTCTGGCGGCGCGCTGCGAGTTCGCGTTGCTGTCGCTTGACCTCGTCCAGCGCCTCCATTGCCTTCCGGTTGCCGCTGCGGGCTTTGTCGGAGTGCTTGGCACGCGCGGTCGCCAGTTCGGTCTCCTGGTAGTCGAATCCCCGGCGAATGAACCCCTCGCGCTCTGGGGTACTGTCGACAAGGGCCTTCTTGCGGGCGAGAGCCATCTCGCGGGCAACGCGCTCGGCCAGATAGGCTCGAGCGAGTTCCCTCTGCTCGGCGGCAGCAACGGCTAGCCGTTGGGCCGAAGCGGGGAGTCCACGTCCACCTTTCAGAAGCAAGAGATGCTCGACCGGACAGCCGCAGATCTCTGAGCCCTCTTGCTGGCAGATGCCGACGAGGCGGCAATCCAGAACCTCCTCCTGCGCGAGACCAGGCAGTTCGGGGTCCGCCCGGCGAACCACCGAGAGAAGCGCCATGTGGAAGAGGTAGGGCTTGCTGGCCGAGGGATCGATGAAGACGGCGCCTCGCTTGCCGATGTTGGCCAGCCGTTCTGTTGCCAGGACGCGGAACCGCTCAAACACCGGCTCGCCAGGATGGAGCCAAATGACATCCTTGCCGTTCGACGGGCGGGCTACAGAGAAGCTGTCCCTGCACTGTTCGGGGTAAAGCTCAAGGACGGGGAGGAGCGGGTCCATCGCGCCGAAGCGGAGGGGCCGGAGCGAGAACACGCCGTCCATATCGCCTTCAATCTCGATGTCGATGAGGGGGGCGGACTGCTGAATGTACTGGCGGACGTAGCCGGGGAGCAGGCGGAAATACACCTCCTGCTCCACGTCGGCACGGAGGCGCGGGAGTTCCTTCGCCACGTCCCCGCCCGTTCCATAGACCGACTTCTCGCGCTCGGCCAGGGCTTCGACCTGTTCCTTGGTCAGGCGGCCGTCGAGTTGCTGGGCCACGCTGTCGGCGTCCTCGGTGACGGCCAACTCCATGTACCGCTTGATGGAGACACCCTCGAAAATGCGGCCGATGCAGTCGAAGACCTTGTCAGACTGGAGCTCCTTCCGGATCTTCTCTAGCTTGTCGAGCAGCACCTTGAGTACCCTGCCTTCGCGGGTCGACGGTGCGACGAGATTCATGATGACCACAGGGTCATGCTTCTGACCATATCGGTGGATCCGGCCCATGCGCTGTTCGAGGCGGGCGGGGTTCCACGGCACGTCGTAGTTGATCATGATCCAGCAGAACTGGAGGTTGATGCCTTCGCCCGCGGCGTCCGTACAGATCAGGAAACGAGCGCCACCCTGCTCGAGAGGCTTCCGGAAGCGGTCGACCTCTTCGTCGCGCTGCAGATACTTCATCCCACCGTGAATCTGCGCGATCTGGCCGGTGTAGCCCATGCCGCCGAGCCTGCGCACGAGGAACTCGAGCGTGTCGCGATGCTCAGTGAACACGATGAACTTCTCTCCGCTGAACCGCGACTCTGTCAGAACTTCGCGCAGCCTGTCAAACTTCGATTCGTGGCCGCCATCGTGGACCCTGCGCGCCAAGTCGATCAAGGCCTTAACCTGCTCCTTCTCAGCCAGCAGATCGGTGAGAGATGCAGCAACCACGCCTTCCAGAATGCGATCCTCAGCGGCCTCGTGGGCCTCGCCGTGTTCCTCGTCGCCCTCGTCGTCCGCACCGGTCGTATCGAGCAGATCGTCCTCATGCAGTCGGGCTTGCAGGGTCAGCATTTGTTCGACGGTGACTATGCCGTCCTGGATGTCGTCGATGAGTGCGTTCAGTTTCTCCATCCGGCGCTCGAACGAACGGAGAAGCGCATAGGTCGAGCTAGCCAGTCGCCGCTGGAACACGCCCATGGCAAGGCGCGCCGCTTCCCTGTTCAGCAGCTTCGCCTTGTTGTAGACGAACTGCAGGTAGTCGGTGGTCTCGTCGTACAGCGTCTGCTCGCTGACTTCACCCTGACTGAGTTCGTAGCCTAGGGTGTCGGAGATGCGCTTCGGGTAGAGCGGTCGGCCGTCGAAGTAGACCATCTCTTCCTTGGTTCGGCGGATGAAGTGCGCTTGCCTGCTCTCGCGCGGGAACTCGTCGAACGCATCAGGCGTCGCGAGCATCTCGGGTTCGAGAAGCCGCCAGAGTGCGTAGTACGGATAGTCCTTGCCCATGTGCGGGGTAGCGGTGAGAAGAAGCAGATGGTGGGCGCTCCATCCAAGCCGCCAGTGGCCGCTCGGCGATTGGATGCCCGCGATGGCCTCGGCGAGACAGTACCGTTCGGTCTTGCGAACGCGGAGATCGTTGCCCCTGTCGGCGGCCAGCTTGTGCGCCTCATCGAAGATGACGAGGTCGTAGGGTACCACGGCCGTCTCGCGGAGGCGGGCGAACACCCGCGAGCTGGCCAGTGTATCCACGCTGACGATGACGCGGTCGCCCGCCTCGCCCGCAAATGGGTTGTCCGTTCGCGCATCCGCTCCCGTGACGATGCGGAACGGGAGAGAGAATAGCGTCAGCAACTCGCGTCGCCAGTTGCCTACCAGACCGGCGGGGGTGACGATCAGAATCCGGCGCAGCAGCCTGCGGGACAGCATCTCCCGGATGTAGAGACCGGACATGATGGTTTTGCCCGCACCAGCGTCGTCAGCCAGCAGGAAGCGCAGCCGGGGCTGCTTGAGCATGTGGTCATAGACGGCGATCCGCTGATGCGGCAGGGGGTCGATGCTAGAGATCTCGGTGGCAAAGGCTGGATTCATCAGGTGCCCGAACGAAAGGCGTTCGCCTTCGGCCAGGACCTTGACGATGTCCGGCTCGGCGGTGAAGTCCAGGATCGCTGGAGGCACTGCCACCGCCTTGCCGTAGGGGGCCGATTCCTCAGCCACACGCATCTCGAGCTGCTGGAGCTGGCTCCAGCACAGCCGCGACGGCTTGGTCTGCTTGTTCTCCCAACGGTTGACAGTGGCGAACGAGACTCCAAGGCGATCCGCCAACACCTGCTGGGTGAGACCGATCTCCCCGCGCAGGCGCTTGATGCGCTCGGCGCAGTCATCGTCTGGCTTTGACCCTACTATTGAGCGTTCTGCCATTTCTCCTGTCCGATCCCGGGGAGCTCCAGCCACGTTTCGTTGTCACTATAACAGATGCGATATCTACTGTCAATGACGCACGCGATGCACCGAGAGACGCCTTGCCGACAACCCCGCTCGCAATCTGTTGATAGAGCCTAGGGTTCAGGTCACGCGGCAAGCGACGGGCTTTCGCTCTCGTTCCTTCTTGGCCAGCGGACGCTTCCCGACTCGTCCGCTAGGGGGGGCTACTCGGCGATGGCTGCCAAGTGACGGCTGTCGCTCGGCCGCTGGGAAGCCCTGTCTGTGTCGAACAACTCTACGACCGCCTACTGCTTGTCTCCCTTCGGGTGATCCTCGGGTTGCGCCTTACGGGACTTCTTTCGCTTCTCCATGGCGTTTGAGAACCAAGCGACGACGAGGAGAATCCCCGCGGCGGCGAGGACACTCCCGAAGCCGGTGCCCCCATCCATCCAAACGCTCACCCCGAGGGCCACGAGCACGCCTCCCACCACGAACACCGCGACGCCCTTCAAGATCGACTTCGTCTTTTGCTCCATCTCGATCCACCCCCTGGACGCGCGAGCAGTATAGCGGCTGCCGAATTTCAGGCTCGGACGGCGGCGGCTCGTCACCGAGCCGCTAGGAAGGAGCCTCGTTTGGCCCGCTCCTTCTGGTTAGGCAAGAAGCCACGCTCATGGGGTGAGGTCACTATGAGCGCATGTGGCCTATCTCGCTCATTAGGTGAGGGCAAGGCTACCAGCACGCTCATTGGCATCCGCCGTTATGTGCGATATGCTATCCATACGCTCATAGCGACAGGAGGGGAACGTGCCTCAGCCGGGGGAGTGGATCAAGAGTCAAGAAGGGTACTCTGCCTTCGTTCCCAACCCGTTGCCGCCAGCGATCGAGTGGACGCGGGAGATCGTCCACGCGCTCTCGGACGCGGATCGCGCAATCGGCCGCCTGGCCGGGG
>Ga0315287_10001227_pt1 | contig 23464 bp, 19 predicted proteins | sample YL17G11_0_MG_FD_205037 | JGI IMG/M metagenome (GOLD analysis project Ga0315287, IMG submission 205037) | Sediment microbial communities from Yellowstone Lake, YNP, Wyoming, USA - YL17G11_0 | ecosystem: Environmental > Aquatic > Freshwater > Lake > Sediment | place: USA: Wyoming | collected... | reverse complement strand
TGTTCATCCACCCGGATAAGAAGACATGGCCCAGGTTCCGGAAGATCGCGAATGATAAGCTCTTACTGCTTCCAGGCGGCTGTGATTGCGCCGTCGAGATGTCCCTCGGGGAAGCCGTGGAGAAGAACATCATAAAGAACGAGGCTCTCGCCTATTTCATCTGGCTGACATGGAAATTCTTGACCGAACTCGGGATCGACGGCACCCGGCTGAGATTCCGCCAGCATGCCAAGACCGAGATGGCGCACTACGCGGTCGACTGCTGGGACGCGGAGGCGTTGCTGGGGTACGGCTGGGTGGAGCTGGTCGGCGTGGCCGACAGAGGCTGCTACGACGTTTCGGCCCACCTCACTCATTCCGGCGCGGACCTCACCGCCTTCGAAAGGTTCGACGAGCCGAAGGAGGTCGAGCTCGACAAGGTCAAGCCGATCAGCTCGCGCCTGGGGCCTCTGTTCAAGGGGAAGGCCGGGAAGATCGCAGAGGCTCTCTCGGCGATGTCCCCCGACCAGCTTCCCAAGGGCTGTTCGGAGATCCAGGTGACCGTTGACGGGGAGAATGTGAACGTGCCCGCAGATTGCTGGCAGGTCGTGAGGGTACGGGAGAAAGTCTCCGGCATCAGGGTCGTCCCGCACGTCATCGAACCCTCCTACGGCCTCGACAGGATACTCTACGCTGTCCTGGATCATGCGTTCCACAGGGAGGGGGAGTACACAAGGCTGAGGCTCAAGGGCCTGGTCGCTCCGATGAAGCTCGGCGTCTTCCCGCTCGTCAGCAAAGACGGCCTCGACAAGATCGCGGAAGAGATTTCCGATGAACTTTCCCTTCTCGGGGTGAGCACGCAGTTCGACGATGCCGGATCAATCGGGCGACGGTACGCCAGGATGGACGAGATCGGCACCCCTTACTGCCTGACGGTCGATTACGACACTCTAAAGGACGGCACCGTGACCCTTCGTGATAGGGATAGCTCGGAGCAGGTCCGAGTGAACAGGAAGGATCTCGCATCCTTGGCAACGAGGATCGCTCAGAATCTCTCGTTCGAAGAGGTGAAGCGGGGGATTTGAAGCTCTCATCATACGATGTTCCGGCGATCGACGACGCCGACGGCCGACACGATCTTTCAAGCTCCTTCAAGAACTACACAGGGCGCCAGGTAAGCTATTACACGCACGGGATACACCGATTTCCCGCGAAGTTCATTCCTCAGGTGCCGAGGTTCTGCCTTGAGAGGTATTCCAAGCCAGGCGACGCGGTCCTCGATCCTTTCATGGGCTCCGGGACGACCCTTCTCGAAGCCCTCCTTCTCGGAAGGGACGCCTATGGCATCGACATCCATCCGCTCGCGAAGTTGATCGCAAAGGTGAAGGTCACCCCGCTGCCGGTCGAGCGTCTTAAAGCCAGCGCGGACCGGCTTCTGGCGAGCATCTCTGCTGACACCAAGGACAACACGGATTGGATTCCCAAGATGCCCAACTTCGACCATTGGTTCAGGGAGGATGTGGCATCCAATCTCGCGACTATCAAGAAACATATCTGGTCCCTTCCTGATGATGATGTGAAGGATTTCCTCAAGGTGTGCTTTTCGTCCACTATCAGGAGGCTGTCCAACTCCGACGCCGATTCATTGATGCCGGAAGTCACAAGCTTCAAGAGGAAGCTGGTGGAGCAGGGTAAAGTCGACTTCGATGTCATGTCGCGCTTCGAGAACACGTTGAGGCTGAGGACGCTCGATTTCGCCGATCTCGCAAGGGCTCTTATCATCAGCAAGAAGAAGTACAAGCACAAATCACAGATCGAGATCATCGGAAAGGATGCCAGGGATATTGATCTCAAAGGTTCCGAGGTCGATATAGCCGTAACATCCCCTCCCTATGCCAGCGCTGTCCATTATGTAACCGCCCACAAGCTCGAGATGTACTGGCTGGACATGATGGAGGCAGAGCCGGAGCTGGACTCCAGGATCATCGGGACGGCAAGGGCTTATGCAGAAGAGTACAATTCCTGGGAGCCTGGTGGACTCCACCCGGAAGTGGATACTCTCGTTCGCAAGATATGTATCGAGGATCAGAAGAGCGGCTTCATCGTCCACAAGTACTTCGCGGATATGCGCCAGAGCTTCGAGGAGGTGCTGAGGGTCCTCAAGAGGAACGGCATATTCTGCGTGGTCGTTGGCGAGAATGTGATGAAGGGGACGAAGATATCCACATATCACCTTCTGGACAAGATCGCTCAGCAGGTCGGATTCGAAAGGAAAGCGCTTTTCGATTATGATATAATCAACAGGCATCTGGACGTCCCGAGATGGAACAACAGCATGATCATCCAGGACCATATCCTCGTGCTCGAGAAGTAACGTTCAAAAGGTTTTTCCGCTAAGCAGTCAATCCAGTGATGTCGGGATGGAGATGCAATCGGCAAAGGAACAATCAGGAAAGTCAGCTCTCAAGCGAAGGCTTTCGAACTTGACGGTCCAGGCGATGCTGAACTTCTGCAACATAAAAAGGATCTCAGGGATTTCGGATCTGAAGAAGAAGGATCTCGTCGAGGCGGTCATCCGTCTCGCAAATCCGGAGGATCTCGAAGAATTTCTGTCAGCGACCGAAGCCGAATATCTCATGGACAGCTTCCGAAAAGCGGTCAAATGGGGGAAAAGCCAAATCCTGGTGCACATCGGCGAAGGAGCCTCGGAGAAGGAACTGCATGCGGAGTTCAACGGACTAGATGTAGGGCTCAGGCGAGTCTATTACATCGACTTCTTCAACGCGAATGACGGCGGCACAATCCGAACATCATGCGAATGCGATGACTCCAAGGAGAAGGGGCTCTTCTGCCCACACCAGATGGCAGTGCTTCTCAAAGCCGTTGAAAAGAAGAAGATCAAGCTCAGCAAGTGGAAGGGACCGATGACGCCCGAGATCCGAGGATCGATCCTCGCGCTCTTCCCAAGTGCGAAGTAGATACATCTGGCCGCCATTGATAGAATGGCCCGCCTGACCAAACCTTTTAATCATCCAATCCATTCCACTGAACGACGGTTGCCCGCCTTTGCTGGCGAATCAGCTGCGCGGGCAGAAAGGTAAGGCAGAAGGTACGCATCCGATGGACGCTAAACTCGCCCAGAACAAATGGCAGATGAGCTTCGAGCAGGAGCTTTTCGATCAATGGAAAAAGGAGAAGCTCTACGAGTTCGACGAAGGAACCCAGAAAGAGATTTTCTCGATCGATACCCCGCCAGTCTATCCAAGCGGGACCTGGCACATCGGAGCCGTCGCGCATTATGCAGCGATCGACATGATCGCCAGGACGCAGAGGATGAAGGGCTACGAGGTGCTGTTCCCCTTCTGCCTCGACAGGAACGGAATCAACATCGAGCTGGTCGTCGAGAAGAAGTACAAGAAGCATCTCCACGAATTCAAAAGAGAGGAATTCATAGAATTATGCAGGACCGAGATCGACAAGATATCCAAGGACATCATTCACCTCGGAAAGAAGATCGGGATGTCCGCTGAGTTCGAAGACAGCCGCTTCTATTACGAGACGGATTCCCCCGAGTATCGCAAGACAACCCAGGCGACATTCATCGAGGCCTGGAACCGCGGCCTGGTCTACGAGGACTTCCGCCCCAGCTACTACTGCCCCGATTGCAGGACGACAATCGCCGAGGCGGAGATATTCTATGAAGAAAAGCCGACGACCCTGAACAATCTGAGATTCCTTGTTCAGGAGACCGGCGAAGAGCTGATCATAGCAACGACGCGGCCGGAGCTCCTTTGCGCATGCCAAGCCATCCTCTACCACCCAGATGACGCCCGATACAAGGAGCTGGAAGGCAAGCACGCGATAGTCCCTCTCTATCAAAGGGCGGTGAAGATCATCGCGCATCCGGCTGCCCAGATGGATTTCGGCACCGGGATCATGATGATATGCTCCTACGGGGACCAGACGGACATCCAGCTCTTCAGGGAACTGGCGCTCGAGCCGATAATCGCGATAGACGTCACCGCAAGGATGACGGCTGCCGCGGGGAAGTATGCCGGGCTCAAAGTGAAGGAAGCGCAGGCGACCATCATCAACGACCTGAAAGCGGCCGGCCTGATCACGAACCAGGCTCTAATAAATCACAGAACCCCGGTCTGCGAGCGCTCGAAGACGTCAATCGAGTTCATTCCAATGAAGGAATGGTACCTCAAGCAACTGCAGTTCCTGGACATGATCAAAGATACAGCTGAGGAGATGTCATTCCATCCGGTCAGGCACAAGCAGATACTGCTCGACTGGGTGAAAGGGGTCACAATAGACTGGCCCATAAGCCGGAGAAGGTACTACCACACCGAAATCCCCCTCTGGTACTGCAAGACGTGCGGGAAGGCTCATGTTCCCGAGCCCGGCGAGTACTACAGGCCTTGGAAGGACAAGGCGCCGTTCGAGCGGTGCGACTGCGGAGGAAAGGAATTCATCGGGGAGGAAAAGGTTTTCGACACCTGGATGGATTCGAGCATCAGCGCACTCTATGTCTGTGGATATCTCAGGAACCCCAAGCTGTTCTCGAAGGCGTTCCCCTGCTCGATTAGGCCCCAGGGGAGAGATATCGTCAGGACCTGGTTATTCTACACAACTCTCAGGATCAGGCAGCTCCTAGATCAGAAGCCATTCAAACACGTTTGGATAACCGGAATGGGCCTGGACCAATTCGGAAAGAAGATGAGCAAGAGCAAGGGGAATGTCGTCGAACCGGAATCGATCCTGAACTCCTACGGGGCGGAGACTTTCAGGTTATGGGCGGCCAGCGAGGTGAACCTCGGTGAGGATTATCGGATCTCGCCCGAGAGGATATCCGGAACCTCCAAGTTCCTTTCCAAGCTCTGGAACGTCTCCCGTTTCATCTCCATGTTCGACGTGAAAGAGCTGCCAAAGGAGCTGAACCCGACCGATAAGTGGATCCTGGCCGAGCTGAACGAGCTGATCAAAGAGTGCGATGGTGGCTATCAGGAGTTCAATTTCTTCATCCCGGCTACGAAGATCCGCGACTTCATCTGGAACATGTTCGCGCCGCATTACATCGAAATGGTCAAGCACCGCGCCTACGAGGGCGACGAGAGCGCACTGTATTCGCTCCATGAGGTCCTGCGGAATGTCCTACGTCTCCTCGCTCCCATATGCCCGTTCATCACCGACAGGATTTACAGGGATGTATACGGAAGGACCGTCCACAAGGAATCCCTGCCCCGACCCAAGGATGCCTGGGATATGGATGGGAAGCCGACGGAGAAGATCGTTGAATTCAACTCCCTGATCTGGAAACAGAAGAAGGAGAAGGGCCTTTCCCTGAATGCGGAATTCAAAGGAGATGTCCCCGTCGATCTCGCTCTTTTCGCCGAGGATCTGAAGGCGATGCATCATCTTGTGCAAACAAAAAGCTAAAGTAATTAGACCAGGTTACTAAAACTCATACGACAAGAGGTGTATTTCTGATGGATCTCCAGCAGAGAGTGATTGAAGCACTGAGGCAGATAGTCGACCCGCACACTGGCGTGAGCGTCTACGAAATGGGCTTGGTTACCGATCTGAAGATCGAGAAGGATTCCGTCAGTCTCACATTCATACCAACGAGTCCCGTCTGCCCAATGGGCCTCGAGCTCGCAAGGGACATCAAGCTGGAAGTCTGCAAGATCGAGGGGATCAAGAAGTGTGTCGTCAATGTCGTCGGGCATGTCCAGGCAGACCTAATCAACAAGCAGCTGAATCAGTGCTGACCGACTTTTATGAATGCAAGCCAGAGATGCGCCTGGGAAAGGAAATACGCCACCCAGGGAATCCTTTGGGCTAGGACGCACGACGAGTGGTTTCAAGTGAATGAAACGGACCGCGTTCTGGACTTGGGCAGTGGATCCGGGAAATCCGCCAGGTCGCTCAAGGGCGAGGTCACGGCCTTAGATTTCTCCCTCTCCGCACTGAGGACAGTGGTGGATTCGCATGCAAGCCCAACTAACGGAGTATGCGGCGAGGCGACTGTACTTCCTTTCAAAGACTCAGTATTCGATTTTGTCCGCGCTTCCTTCATATTGGATCATCTGTCCGGTCCAGAACGTAGAATCGCTGTCGACGAGATTCGCCGGGTGACCCGAAGGGGAGGGCGCGTCGCGATAGAATCCTTCTCAGTCTCTGATGCGAGATGCGTCATGGGCTCGGTAGACGACAAAGGCGATTCGACTGATGGGGACGGCATAGTTCATCATTATTTTGTCAAGGACGAAGTCGCAACACTTCTGACTGAGTTTGAGATCGACTTCCTCACGGAGGTTAACTGGGAGCAGCGGATCGCCTCCGGGAAGAAAATGGGACGATGCATAATCCGAGCCCTTGCAACGAAGGAATAAAAGCCGAATAGAGGCGGTCTTTTCGCCTCTATCGGAAATGGTTTGTTCGAATCGCGAAGCCCCATCAGACTTCCAGTACGCAGTACTGAAGTTTGGCATCAGAGTTGACGAGGGTTATCGACGATCCCTGGGTGTATGCCTTGCTCAGGGTGAAGGTGTCCCCCACGGCGATATAATCACCAGTGGTTGCAGCCTGGTACCCAAAGCCGTGGGTTCCGGCGGCGGTGGTTAGCAGCTCTGTCTGGATAATAAAGCCGCTAGCGTTCTTCACCTGAACGAACACGTCGCTCCTCAGGATCGACCCTGTCAAGGCGGTAACTCTCCAAACGTGGTTGTTCGCATCCGTGTCCGGGAAGGTGCCGATTGTCCCGCCCGTTTGGGGCAGGATAAAGGCCAGCACCATCACGTACAGGACGGCTGCCAGAACCACGGTTATCGCGACCATTAAAATCGTCGCGATGACGGGAGATACCGCCTCTTCGTTCTTCCTCATTGCCCATACTTTTCTCATGTGTTGCGTCCTCCTGCAGGTTTTTAAGCCTGCTCAATATCAATTTTCGAAATCAGACCTTATAAAGCTTTATACCGGTTGGAAATTTTGCGACGAACTTCAAATAGCCATTTGCCGATAAAGTGAAATATCGGGCGAGCCAGTAGTACAATCTCAATATTCAATGAAATCAATACCGATTGTCCGAAATAGAACATCATTCAATGAACCGCTCGAATCTTAGAGGGATCTCTTGATGTAAGCCAGTATATTGATCAGATTCAAACAAACGAAATAACCCAAGTGCACAGAGACCAATGGCCGAACGGGGTTCTGAGGTGTCAGATTGATACGGGCAATCGAGTATTCACTTGGTTGCATCCGGAGGGCAAATCGACTTGGAAGGATTCATGAGAGCTGCGTTCGAAGAGGCTGAGCTGGGGTTGAAAGAGGGAGGAATCCCGATAGGGGCTGTTCTTGTGAAGGACGGCGTTGTGATCGGAAAGGGCCATAATAGGCGGGTCCAGGAGGGGAGCCCGATCATGCATGCCGAAATCGATTGCCTTCGCGACGCCGGCAGAATCCGCACCTATGGCGACACGATCCTCTACTCAACTCTCATGCCCTGCTATCTTTGCGCAGGAGCTGTCGTGCAGTTCGGCATCAAGAAGGTGATTGTCGGAGAGTCGAGAAGCTTCCCAGGCGCAACGGAATTCATGACCTCCCACGGCGTCGAAGTTGTCGACCTGGACGATGCCGAATGCATCGAGATGATGCGTATGTTCATCTTAAAGAACCCCGAGCTGTGGAATGAAGATATCGGGGCGCTTTGAGCTGAACGACGAATGATTCGGCTTCACCGATCCATCAAGAACTGGGGTCTGGAATACCATAAATATCAGAACGGAGATTCACAGGCATAGTCCTCATGGCAAGGTGTAATAGCATGACAACCGAAGAGATGTATTGCGTGAAGTGCAGGAAGAAGGTCAAGACCGAAGTAAAACCCGTGACGATGAAGAACAAGCGGAAAGCCGTCACTGGCAAGTGCCCTAAGTGCGGCACGAAAGTGTTCAAGATCTCAGGAAAGAAGTAAGATCGATTCGACTTTCGCGTCAAGACTTCTTCCGAATTGACAACTTCGTATCAGAGCTCGGGCGCTCAAAATTCGTTTTTCAAAGGGAAGTGCGGGCGCCGGGATTTGAACCCGAGTTCTGAGCTTATCGCTCCGACCTGAAGGCCGGGATGGCAAGCTCAAGTGATGCCAGCTACACTACACCCGCTCTCTGGCAATGGCTGATTACACAACACGCTAATTAATCTTTGGCGTTGTGAACAATCATAATCCTGCCAGGCTGAAATCGGCTTCCTTTCCAAATCTCAACCATGAAAGGGCATCTCCTACCAAGAACACTGATCCGACTATCAACACGACCTCATCCTTCGGAGTGATATCCTTGGAAATATCCAAAGCCTCTGAGATGCCGCTGGATAAGAAGACCGGTCTATCCTGGGCAGACGGCAATTGTGCGAGGATCTCAGGTTCGATTGACCTCGGAGCCCCGTATTTTGTCAGGATCAACCTCTTTGCTTTCGGAAACAAGATCGAACTCGACGTCCTGTAATCCTTGTCCTTGGACGATGCATAGATCACGGTGTCGGGATTTACACCGAGGTCGCTAAGGGAATCGACAAGCCTGCTGATCGCCGGCGGATTGTGCCCGCAGTCGAGAATCGTCAACGGCTCCCTTGATACGACATCAAGTCTGCCGGGCCAATGCACGTTCTGAAGCCCTTCCTCGATATGCCTGTCCGCTATCTCGAATCCCTCCTGATGGGCGAGCTCATCGCATGCCGCAATAGCTGTGGCAGCATTCTCGGCCTGATGCCTTCCGAGCAGATTCGTTCTCATGTTCGGAAGATCCCTCGATCCCTGGTAATCGAAGGATGTGCCTGACAGGCTCGCTCGAATGTTCATAGCGAGAAAATCCTTACCATTCTCGACCAGCGTGCACCGGAGAGCAAGTGCCCGCTCCTTGATTACATCCATCGCCGAATGGTCGCCAGCCGAGGAGACCACTCCGCAATCTTCCTTTATTATCCCAGCTTTCTCAGCCGCGATCGCGCCGATCGTATTTCCGAGATACTCGGTGTGATCCAGTCCGATCTGGGTTATGGCTGCCACGGACGACGGCAGAACGTTCGTTGCGTCAAGCCTGCCTCCAAATCCGACCTCTATCACAGCTGCGTCGACATCCTTCTCGACAAAATGCGTCATTCCGATCGCCGTGACGAATTCGAAGAATGTCAGTCTCGTGGCGATCGGGGTCTTGTCCCCCTCCAGAATATCTCTTGCCCTGACAGTGATTTCGGCTAGCGCCTTCTCACTTATCATTCGATTGTCGATCATTATCCTTTCCCTGACGTCCATCAGATGAGGTGAGGTGTACAGCCCGACCTTCAAGCCCGCAGCTTGGAGTATCGCGGACGCGATCGCACAGACCGAACCCTTCCCGTTCGTCCCAGCGACATGGATCGCCTTTAGATCGTTCTGCGGATCGCCGAGCTTCTGCATTGCCTGCCTCATCCCGTCCAGCGTCGTCCCCCATCCGCGGCCCTGGAGAGACAGGAGCCAATCTCTGGTCTCCCTGCTCTCCCCGCTCCCTTCGGGCATCCCTCACACCCCCTCCTTAAGATGGGTCATAAACTCGCCCATGCTCATTCCTTGCCTCTTGGCGGCATTCTTGAGCAGTGCGGAGGTTCCCGACCCGTACTGAGCCGCTTTCTTATCGATTGAGGCGATCTCATCCATCCCGAGCTCCCTTAGCGTTTCTCGAATTACGACCTTGCGCTCCAACGCAGGGCGCACAACCGAGGCGGGGAGATGCATTGCGAAGGAAACGATCTCATTGCTCAAGAACGGTCTGAGAACCGTCTTGCCCAGCGAGCTCGCCATAGCCTCCTCCATCTGTGAGATCGGGCCGAGGACTCTGTCTACATCCTCAGCTCGCACGCGAATGAAGTCCTTTTCAGACAGCCCTTCATACCTGGCATATCCGCCGAAAAGCTCATCCGCGCCTTGGCCGGTGACCACGGTCTTCTCTCTGGTCGATTGCAGCGCAAAGAAGACCGGCAGTTCGAAACTGATTGTCAAAGGATCTGTCGAGCCGGTCGCCTTGATTATCTCCTTTGCGCCCTCGGCCACAAGTTCCTCATCAATCTTGATTTCCAGAAGCTCAATCCCGATCGATTCGGCAGATCTTCTTGCGTTCCTTACGTCGATGGAACCCTCCATCCCCACGACAATCCCAGATACCGGTGCATGATCCATTGCCAGCCTTGCGAGCAGAGTGCTGTCTAGGCCGCCAGAGAATGAAACGACGAAGCGCTTCCTGTCATTTTCGGTCCTTGAGAATTCTGAGCGAAGAAGCATCATGAGTCTCCTCGCCGCCTCCCTCGCATCGGTCATAGCCATGGCAAGTTTCGTCAAGTATGGAGGATTTATATATCTTAGTCGCATGAGAGCAAGCAGGGAGAAGCTGGTTCGGAGCTCGATTCGATTCGCTGGTCAAATCGGACCGGGGGTCAATCCCCTCTTATGAACCCCAGAAAAAGACTTAAAAGGAAATGGGTTCATTACCAGCATAAGTTCGTCTACCTTTAGAAAGCGGCGCGGTATGGAGGCCAAGCGATGAATGACGAAGATCTGATGAAGGTCAAGATATGCTTCATTGGCGATGCCGGAGTCGGAAAGACTAGTCTCATAAAAAGATATGTTCTGGATGTTTTTGATGACCGCTATATCGCGACGATCGGAACCAAGGTGACCAAGAAAGTCATCGAGACGAAAGATTCGAAGACAGGCGAACCCGTCAGGGTCATGATGCTCGTCTGGGACATCATGGGTCAGAAAGGGTTTAGGGAGCTCTTGAGGGAGGCCTATTTCTTCGGCGCTCACGGTGCGATCGCGGTCTGCGATGTGACCAACAGGGAGACGCTCGATGAGCTAAGATATTGGATAAAGGCTCTGACCGATGTCGCAGGCGATGTTCCAATCGTTTTCGTGGGAAACAAGGCCGACCTTGAAAACGGCGCTGTCCTCCACGAGGAAGATGTGAAAGCGCTCGCTGACAAGTACAACGCTCCGGAATTCATGGCCAGCGCAAAGACCGGGGAGAATGTCGAGACGATCTTCAAGGCATTGGCCGAGAAGATAGTTTCTAAGATGCATTCAACATAGCCAGAATGCGATTCCCCGTTACCAAGTGTGATAATCCATTGGGAATATATATAGAGGCGAGAACCACCATCATATTCTATCGATTTGCCATTCGTAACACGAATGGCATGTGATGTGAGGGCAAATGTCCTCGAGAGGTTGCGGAGAGGGGGAACATGCACGCAAGGAGCGAGCCTTGGCTTTCTTCATCTTCATGACCCTGCTCGCCTCTCTCTTCTCGGTACTGCTTGTTGATCAGAGTAGAACCACCCCCTTCGTCGACACGACTGCACCTGCGAGGACATTGGCCGGTCCGTCCGAGAACGGCACACTGATCCTGCACCTTCATTACAACAACGTCTCCGGCGACTATCTCGATCTCATGAACACATTACCGCCTTATCCCGCAGGTGTGATCGACTATGATACATCGGATGCTGGCTGGGGCTACACTCTCAAGAGGCAGCCCCCGAAGAACTATGACAATTTCATAATGTCAGCTCGTCTCGCCGCGCCTCTACATATCTTTGGTACGGGGAACTTCACCTTCTGGGCAAGTGTCGCCACGAACAATACAAACATGGACCTCGACGCATTTCTCTACGATAGCGCAGACATGACCTACGGTGGAGACACCCTGATATCGAGCGGCAGCCTCGCCCTTTCCTTTGTGACAGAATGGACCCAGTACTCAATCAGCCTGCCAGGCATCAATTACACCGTCCCCGCGGACCACACACTGATACTGAGGCTGGTTCGGAACAACGTGGGCGGCAACGTGAACCTCTATGTCCTCTTCGATCAGAATTTCGCGGATTCGACTCTATCGCTCTCCATTACACGCCAGATCTCGATAACGGACAGCAGTTCGTACGGTGCTGACGGAGTGCCTCGTACGGAATTCGGGGACCAGGAAATCATCTGGGGATTTGCGAATGTCAGCGACGCGATGGGGATATACGATATTTTTAATGTGCACATCGTCGTCAACGACCTTTCCGACAATTCAACGGTATTCTCTGAAGACATGCCGATCAATTCGACAGACGCTTCCGCTGTCCCGCTTTGGAGGACCTTCAGGAGCGACATGGGGCCTTTCGCGGTGGGCAACTATAGTATCAACATCACCGTGACAGATCGCAGCAACAACACCGATTGGGTCCAATGGACCTTCTCCATAGTGAAGGTCGATCATTTCATAGTGTCCTCCTCGGACATTGCAGTCTCCGCAGGGGAATCATTCGACGTGACGTTCGAAGCAATCGATTCCACTGGCAATCGGATGATGAATTGGAGTGGGACATTGTCCATCGTAGCGGTTGACAACGCAACTGGTCTGCCGATTTCAGGCCTCAAGACCTCATCAGTTTTCATGCCTTCTGCCTGCAAGGGCATTCTGACGATTGACGAGAATTTCACTAAGGCACCGGTTGCGATTCGGATTCGGGCCACAAACGGAAGCGCCATCGGCCTCAGCCAATTGATCACGGTCTCCCCGGCGGCCATGAAGGCAATAACCGTGACCCCGAGTTCGGTCAGCATGACTGCGGGGGCAACCCTGGTTCTTACTGCGAACGCCACCGATAGGTTCGGAAACCAGAACAGCTCCTGGGTTCCCTACTGGCAATTGAACCCCGCCAACGGAACTCTGACTCCCACAGGATACTCCGTTCAACTGCACGCCCTCAAGGCGGGTCTGGCTGTGTTGATGTGTCAGGATAATGCGAGCGGCCTGAACTTCACCGTCAATGTGAACATTACCATTTCAGGCTTGTCGAGGATAATCGTGACCCCTGACAACGATACTATCTGGGAAGGAAGATCCACTGGCATACACGCGGTAGGGTACGATGCCTTCGACAACGTCGTTGGAATACCCACCGCTATGTGGAGCTCTGACGGCTATGCCATGAGCTTATTGACGGGCTCAGGGCAGACTGGGACGCTGGTCGGTGGAATGGCCCCGGAATCGGGGACGGTAAAAGTCGCTGTCGGATCAATCGTCGGCAAAGCCAATATTTCGGTCATTACTCCTCCGTTCGGGCCGACATTCGGCTCATTTGGCAATCAAGTGCTGCTGGAGGACGTGCCTAAGGTCATAGCTCTCAATTGGCAGGATGTTAATGGCACGGCGGGGCTCTCATGGTTCGTCACCGGGGTCAACGACTCGCTTCTGATAATTAGCCACAACGCCAGTTCTCCGAACCTTGTCGACATCATCCCGCAGCCCAACGCGAACGGCGTGAACTACGTCACATTCTGGGTCAGGGACCCGACGGGCTATACGAACAACAGGCAGATTTCGATAACCGTGCTTCCGGTGAACGACCCGCCCGTCTGGATAAACGACCCGCCCAAGACGATCTACGTGAAGTTCGGCCTGCCGTACACATTCAATTACTCATATTACATCGAAGACATCGATAGCACACCAGACCAGCTGACCCTTGCCCCAGATCCATCGAACTATATCTCGTCGAGCGGTCTCAATCTCACCTACACGTTCCCGGATCTATACGGCGGCCAATCATACTACAGGATCGTCAAACTAGTCATCTCCGACGGCCTGTCCTCCGATGATGTGACTGTCACGGTGTGGGCTACAACCGACACGCCGCCGGATCTCATCAAACCGCTCCCTGATATCACCATTGATGAAGGGCAGATGAACTACTTCGCCTTCGACCTCGATGACTACTTCACTGACAGTGACGGCGATATACTGTACTATTCGAAAGGGTTCGAGAATGTCGAAATCACCATCAACGAGACCAGTCACGAGGTCTACATCAGCTCGCCGAGCGAATGGTCCGGACAGACGACGGCCGTTTTTATCGCGAAGGACCCGACGGGGGCCCTAAGGACGGACACGATTGTAATCACGGTGAGACCGGTGAACGACCCACCGCAGATCGCAGCAATCGATCCGGTGCATGTACATTACGGCGTCGAATATTCCCTCGACCTCCGGATGTATATATCGGACCCCGATAACGGGTTCGAAGAACTGACGATCGTCACCAGTGACCCGGCCAACGCGACATATGGCACCATACCCTACCCCCATCTCACGATCCTCTACCCTGCCAATTTGAGCAGTGGGAGCTACACCGGCCCCTACACCGTTTCGCTGCTCTTGCACGTGACCGACGGCGGGGGGCTCAGCGCCCAGAAGACGTTCCTGGTAATCGTCAGCGACAATTACCCGCCGATCCTGAAGACCGACCCGCCGGAGTTCATCAGCTTCCAAGAAGATACGAAGCTCGAAAAGCCGTACTCATTGAACCTCAGCGCGCTTTTGTGGGATGCCGACTCGGATCAACTGACCTTCACCTTCTACGACAACGAAAATGTAATCATCTCGCTGTCCCCGGATGGCTGGGTGAATTTCTCCGCGGTCAAGGACTGGAACGGAAATGAAAATGTAGTTTTCAAAGCGACCGACACCGGAGGGGCTTGGACCTCATTCAGGATCAATGTGGTGGTCATACCCGTCAACGACCCGCCGGTCCTGGATGAGATCGGGGATATCGATCACTACGGCGGAAGGCAATGGAGCATGGATATCATGCAGTACATCCACGATGTGGACGACCCAGACCTTTCCAACATTGAAGTATTGGTGATTTCGCCCTCATTCGTGAGGGCCGTGGGCATGGTCCTGTATTTCGAGTTCCCGGACGGCACCGACTCGACACAGGTGATCATCTACGTGACCGACGGAGTCGCCAACTCCAACTACGTGACCTTCAAGGTGGAAATAAAGAAGACTATCGAGGAGATGATAGGCTACCCCTGGTCGCTGATCATCGTCATACTCCTGGCCGGCATCGCAGGCTACTTCCTCGCCTTCAGGGTCTTCCCCCACAAGCTAGAAGAACTGTTCTTAATTCATAACGATGGCCGCCTGATATACCATGAAGGCAAATCGAGCGAGAACGGGATGGATCAGGATGTTGTGAGCGCGATGTTCACTGCCGTCCAGGAGTTCATCCGCGACTCCTTCAAGGAACAGTCGGGGGGCGGGCTGAAAATGCTGGAATTAGGCGACCGAAAGATCCTCATCGAGAAGGGCAATTGGGTCTATGCGGCCATGATCTATTCTGGTTTGCCGCCCAAATCCGTGTTCAAGAACCTCACTTACTTCGTTAGGGACATCGAAGGCGGATACGGCTCATCAATAGAGCACTGGGACGGCACGCTCAAATCACTCCCTGGCATCCAGGGCATGAGCAGGAAGATGATGCTTAAGAAATATCACTCGAATCATGAGAATTTCGACCACCATGTTCGCTTCGAGGATATGAAGGCCGAGAAGCCATCGGAGAATGAGAAGAAACCGTAGCAAGGGAGTTGTCCCCCGAGCATAACAACGCAGATCACAGCGGTGCTTCGCGCAGACTCCCTGGTCTGACCCATGCTCGGGAGCTGTTGTGCACCTTATTGTCCCTCAATCATCCCAGGGCTACCGCCCGATGGTCTTAAGGGGGCCCATTATCGGCACACTGTAGCCTGGTGTCGGAAGAGACCGCATCACATAGATCAGCGGCGTTTCGTTCCAGGCGGAGATACTTAGCATACGGGCCGATATGAACCTTTTCACTGCCCTGCGTCAAACGCTGGCCCGCTCTGACTATATAAGTGAGGCTGCATGCCTTGGACAATTTCTTATACCATCCAATATTCTATCATCATCGATATGGCGGCACTCATCGGATGCTCCGGATGGTCGTATGACGATTGGATAGAGCGCTTCTATCCTGCGAGTCTCGGCAGTAAGAAGAGCGAGTGGCTCGCCTACTATGCGAAGTTCTTTCCCACTGTGGAAATCAATTCCACATTCTACCGTGTTCCCAACAGCGACATCGTGAAAGCTTGGATAGAGAAAGGGACCAAGATCGAAAAATTCGAATTCTCCGTGAAGATGCCAGAGATCGTAACCCATGAGTCCATTGTGAACGACTCTGCCGAGAAGGCGGCCGCACAGGCATCGAGCTTCGAATCCATTTGCATCGAGCCGCTCGCCAACGCCGGGCTGCTCGGATCCGTTCTAATCCAATTGTCCCCGAAGTTCACCCTAGATGATGAAAAGAGCCTGAATAAGCTTAGAGCCCTGTTCGAGGTGGTGAACCATGAAAAGTTCAGCTACGCGACGGAGTTCAGGCATCGGACCTGGTTGAATGAGGCCGGGACTGACCTGAAGGCTGATGTGCTCGATCTTCTCCGCGAATTCAAGATAACGAATGTCATCGTCGACGGACCCGGGTTCCCGATAACCCGCTCCCTCACTTCCAACGTCGCATACGTCCGCTTCCATGGGAGGAACTATGACATCTGGTTCAGGGATGAGAAGGAAGACGACCATCGGATCAACAGATACGATTACCTTTACACGGATGAGCAGCTCAACATCTGGAAGCCTAAGATACAGGAGCTCATGGAGAACGCTGGCCAGGTGAGGGTCTACTTTAACAACCATGGCAGGGCGAAAGCCGTCAAGAACGCCCTTTTCATGATGGACCTGATTGGTATCCAGCACGAGCAGAAGGAGATCATCATCCAGGACCAGATGACCCTCGGGGAATTCACTCGCGATCATTAGACCAGGCGGGCATGGCTCGTCCCTTTCTCATCCTGGTAGACCTCGATGACCGAGCTGAAATACTCCCTTATATCATCGATGTGCGTGATCAGGAAGATCTGTCTGAACTGCTTGGAGAGGGCGTTGAAGGAGGTCATGAGGTTCCTTTTGCGAGAGGCGTCCTGCGAGCCGAATATCTCATCGAGGACGAGGAGGTCGATGCCCTCCGTGCCAGTCCTTTCGGCTATCACCCTGGAAATGGCGAGCCTGAGGCAGAGGTTCGCGAGGTCCGACTCTCCGCCGGAGAACCTTTCAAGAATGTACTTCTCCCCGCCGTCCTCGATGTAGATGTTATAGCCATCATCGAGGGTGAGCGAGGAGTACCTCCCCTCCGTTAGCTGGGAGAGCAGGGTGCTTGCGATGTCAGATAGCATGGGGATTATCCTCGCGACGAGGTGCAATTTGAAATCCATCATTAGTTCATGGAGCTTCGTGGAGTATGAGAGATCCTTCTCCATGTCAGCGAGTTTCCTAATAGTGCTCTCCAGCGTGCCGATATCCTTGTCGACCGCGACGATCTCAGCATCGAATCCCTCCTTCTTCTTCGTGAGCGCAAGTATCGACTCGTAAAGGTCATCGGACCTCTTTCTCAGCGAAATCCTTGTTCGGTCGAGCTCTCCCATCGTCGTTTCTAGGATTTCGATCTCGACCGGGTCGATTCTATTCTCCTCGATTGACTTCTCAAGCCTCTGGATCTCTCCTTTTACAGTGTCAAAGGACCTCCTCAGCTCTGGGACTTTCTTCGCAAGCGAACCGAGCTCCATCAGGACGTCCCTCTGCTTGTTGAATTCGATGAGCTTGTCATTCGTTTCTTTCAATTCGTTCTGGTCGAACTTTGCGGGTTCCCCTTTTTCGATCTTTGACTGAAGTGCCTTCTGCTTCGCCTCCAGATCCCGCTTCGATCTTTCCGCTAACTCTTCCTCTCTCTCGAGCTGTGCGGCATATCTCTCTTTTTTCGCGAGAGCATCCGACCTCTTCTTGAGCATTTCCGACGCCCTGGTCTGCTCCGTCAGTTTGGTCTCGCATTCCTTGATGGATGATTCAAGATCGGCTAGTGCGCCCCTTGATTTCTGTATCGAAGCAGACAGCTTCATCTTCAATTTGCCGTGATGCTCCCTCAGCGGCCGTTCGCACGTGGGGCAGACCCCATCGGGGCCAAGCTGATCGATATCTTTCAGATGTTCATCATCCGTTTTGATGGTCTCATTTAGGGACCTGATATGCTCCCGTAGCTCTGACTGGCGATCTCTCGATTCCGCGATGCCTTTCTGCGTTTTCTCCAATTCTGCAGAATTCTTCTGGGCGGACTCTGCCAGCTCAGAGGTTTTCTTTATTTCCTCGGATCTTTTCGCGATTTCCTTATCAATCGACGCAATCTCCAAGTCGATTGACTTCAGGTCCTCATTTAGACGAAGCAGTTGCTCGTAGTCTGCCTTGGCTGCAAGGAGCTTTTCCTGCTTTTCTTTCTCTTCTTCGATTTGTCCGTTCAGATTGTCGAGCTTGGCTATCGACTCTCTGGCTTTTTCTGCCTCCATGAGGTCCTTATCTATCTGTTCGAGATTCTTCCTGCCGGAGCTTAGGCGGTTTTGATCCAGCTGGATCTTTCCGTTGGCTTCTCTGAGATCCTTGAGTTTCTTCGTTGTCTCGCCGGATCGTTGCTCGATCCCCTTCTCCTTTTGCCTGCTTGCCGCCTGTTCCTCTCTGAGAGTCTGGATATCCTTCGCTGCCGCGATCTGGTCTTGAGTCAGTTTCCGGCGTTTCTCAATCAAAGTATCCTTTCTCGGACGCCCATCATCGTCCCTAAGCGTGAGCCTCGCAGAATCGACTTTATCACGCTCGAGCCTCTCAGTCTTGCTGACCCTCTCGATGATATCATCCAGCCTGTCAATTCCGAGCATTCTGAGAACGGTCATCCGTCGCTCACCGTCAGTCAGGGAAGACATAGCGGCGAGATCCTTCTGCTTCGCGAAGACAGAGATGAAGAATGACTTGTAATCCATTCCGAGCTTCTTCTCGATGTAGCTGCTTACCTCCTTCGAACCCCTGGCCATGCTCTTCCCGTTGACCAAGAGCGATGCGTCGATCGTCAGCGCTTTTCCGGACATCTCGCGAGCTACGACATATTCATCTCCGGCGTAAGCGAACTCCAGCCTCACCGAGGTGGGCTCATTCGATTTCGCATTGTCCCGCCTTATGCTCTCCTTCCCTGCCCTGACTATGTCCTTCTGGTTCCCGAACAGAGCCCAGGCGACGGATTCAACCAGTGTGGATTTCCCGACACCGTTGTCTCCGATGATGCCGACTATCCCATCTGGAAATTCAATCTTGACGTGCTCGAATTTACGATAGTTTCTCAATTCGATGTAATTGAGCCTCATTCTTCTTTCACCGCGAAGAGCATCATCGCTTCCTTCTCCAATCGCTTCCTGTCCAGGTCTCCGATCTGCGCCCTATTGACAAATCGACCGAACTCTTCTTCCAGTCGGCCGATGTGGGGTGCCTCGCTCTGAATGACCTGATCCTCCTCTTTATCTGAGAATCTCAACTCAAGGTTCAGCGCTTTCTGGGCGATTCGTCTGATCTGGTTCATGTCGATATCTTTCCGGGCGTCCCTGCTCAGCCCTGTCACCGCCATTCTCGCAATCGCGCCATCAATGCCTTCAGAGTCCAGACTCCGGATGATTTCTTTGGTCGCCTCAGAAGCGTTCGATCCGCGGAGGTCGATCGGCTTGATGTCGATCATCTTCCTGGTCGGCAGAGCGACGAACTTCCTTTTCCTGTTGGAAAGGTCCAGGCTGATGTACCCCTTCTCCGCATTGGCTTCAGATATGCTCAGCCTCTCGGTCGAGCCGGAATAACAGCAATCCTTTGCAACCTCCACATAATTGTGATAATGCCCCATTGCTGTGTAATCGGTCTCAGAATCGATATCAGAGGCGTCCATGACGAGCTCGTTTATTTCGTTCATTCGGAACACCCCCAGCCCCTGCATTCCGGCGTGGAAAAGCATCAATCTCGGCATCTCCTTTTTGGACTCTCGAACCGACTTCAATCCCTTCCGGAACTGTTCTTCGCCGGTATGCGGTAGAGCGAGTATTTCGAGCCCGTTTCTCTCAATCCTTTTCATCTCCCCCTCGTAGACAAAATCGCAGTTCGGCAAGTGGTCAAGGATGCGGAAAACGTTCCCCGTCTCCCTAAGCCGGGGGGTCTCATGATTGCCCGAGATCGCGACGAATCCTATGCCTGCGTCTGCGAGTTTCTTGATCTCGTTCAAGGCAAAGGATATGGCTCGGTTTGAGGGTCTGACCGAATCGAACAGGTCTCCGGAATGCAGGATGAGATCCGGCCTCTCCTTCAATGAGATCTCCACAATCCTCCCGAATGAGTCGTAGAAATCCGCCTCCCTCTGGTTCAACCCCCTATCTGGGTCTAACTTGGCAAATGCAGAATAGCCGAGATGAGTGTCCGATATGTGGAAGATCTTCATTTCCGATTCCCGCCTATAATATTATCAGTTCAAGCCATTAAGATATTATTTTTGACCGTATGAATACATATTGTACCGTGAATAGGTCTTTTCAGCCTTCTTCGAACTCCTATTTTCATCACGATAACCCCTGCATGTTGAGGTGAATTCCGTCTTAAATTGTTCCCTTGAATGCATTTCATTGAGGATTGTCTTTCGGTCCTTCCCCCCTACCCTCGACCCTTTTGTTAATTCGGTTCATCGCGAAAAGAATTGCGCACTCATTCGTCGGGTCGCTAGTCTTCCCGCAGGTCATCATCCGTTCATAATCGAATCGACAGATTCATACTTAATCCTGGTGAATGGGGCAATGAAAATAATCTTTGGGGAAAGAACCCACCCTCGGAAGTCCTAAATAGCCTTCCTATCCATCAAATGGATGATGTGCGCGTTGCAGACCACCTTCAGTCGCAAGCCAGACCTATCCCCCTTGCGCTTTGAACTTTTCGGATTCGGTGGTGCAGGGTGTAATATCATCTTGGATTCTAATTTCCCGAGCGTCGCTGTCGGAATTAGCCAGACAGATATCAACAGGTGCAAGAAATCTAGAAAGCTTCTTTTGGATCCAGTGACTCTTTCAGGATTCGCCGATGCCGATCCAGCTGTCCTCTCCCCAGACATTCTCCCTCTGGAAGTGCGGGATAGCCTTTCAGACAACGACATCTCCATCTTTTTCGCGGGGCTCGGTGGGTTCGCCGGGACAAACGGGATTAGGATGTTTGCCTCAATGGCAAAGATGGCGAATAAGTTCTCGATTTCCCTCGTGTCATTGCCGTTCTCGGTAGAGAGTCCAGTCCGGGTGGAAATCGCATCAAGATCCCTTTACGATCTCAGGAAGAGGAGTGATATCGTGATCACCTTCGAGAATGATAAATTGGCTTCTTTGGTACCGAAGATGCCGATTGATAAGGCTTTCAAATTGATGAACGCGATAATGGAAAGACCGGTGCTGGATCTCTCGAGGGTGATGGCTGATTCGGATGTCTCGATGATGAGGCAGATCGCCCAGAGATCGAGCGTCTTCAAGCTCGGCGTCGGTCTAGGCCGCGGCGCAATGCGGGATGTCGAAGCAATGAAAGAAGCTTTTCTTTCCCCCTGGTTCGATTTCATCAGGGAAGACGTGCCATCGGCTTTTCTCGTGATCTCCTCGTATCCGATCGATCAAGGCGAGGTCAACGGGATCGTGAGGGATGTCCAGGGCCAGCTTACCAGCGCACGGCTCATGTATGGAATCTATGAGGATCCAACTATCGGGGATAAGATCCGGGTGACCCTCCTCGTCGGGAAGCCCCTAAACATTGCCTGAAAATAATTCTCTCGGGGCGGCTGCGAATCGGACCAAAGCCTCCTCTTCCTGGAAATGCAGCTTCCCCGGCAAAACGATCGTATGGAGCGGCTTCCCGAAATCGAATGTGATGAGTTCCGAAATCCTATTGGCTCTTGCAATACAATCATGCGAACCGGCCCTCGCGACAACGCAAGCAAGCGTGTCCTTCGTTATGGCAAGAGATTTCAATCCTGCGGAAGTTTCAATGAGCCATTCCAATCCCTCATTGGCAGTCATGTATCGGTCTTCCGCGGACTGGATGTCCAGAAGTGCCAGAGTGTGAAGTCCTTGCCTCAAGTTTTCATCTAGATGCTCGAACGGGCTAGTCGGTTCGAACCCCTTTTGGGAGAAGGGTATTGTGACGGTCCTCCCGAATTTGTAGTGCTGGAGCCCCAGTATCCCAGGGACCGCAATCATCGCCGAGGTCCCGTGGACAATCCTTGTCTCGAGCCCAAGATCATTCGCCCTGATCCTCAGATCCACGTGGGTTGTCGCCGTCATCGGATCTCCCGGCACCAGAAATCCGACGGTACAATCCTTCGCGAATTTGAGCGGCGCTCCGTCCTCGACGTCCTTCCTCCCGAGGATACGGATCTCCTTCCCAACCGTCTTCTCCAGTCTCTCGATCGAACCGGGGGAGACCTTGGAGGTGTATTGCTCCGCAAAAAGGACATCGCACTCCTTGCATACGTCAATTGCCTCGATTGTGATGCTCCTGTCGTCGCTCAGTCCCAATCCGATGAAGATGAATTTACCCATCTAATCCGAAAATAGGAAGACTGCTATTGGTAGATATCGTTTCTCAGAGCGCCTACGATTCTCCGCAACCATTATTCACTAACAACTCGCTCATGACGCCTCGAATGGAAAGCCTCGCGGTAGTGGTTCCCAAAAAGAAGGCGGAGCAGGTCAAGAGAAGGCTGATGGAGAAATCGGCTCTTCGTACAGACCTGCTGGTCGAATCCGATGCAAAGAATGTCTATTTTCCAGTGAACCAGCACCTTGAGCTGGGGTTCGAGGTCGTGACACGCCCCTTCAAGGAACAGAAACAGATCGTTAGCGACTACCGCGAGCTCATTGAGCTCCCGGAAGAGCTCAAACCGCTCCTTCCCAGTTCATTCGACATCATCGGGCATGTCGCAATCGTGAAGTTACCGGACGAACTTCTTCCTCACGCAAAGGCAATCGGCAAGGCGATCGCTCAGGCGAACAAACCAGTCAAGACCGTTTGTCTGGATGGGGGAGTCAAGGGGGAATCCAGGACAAGGGAGCTTAAGATTCTCTATGGAAGCAAGGACACCGTCACGACATACAAAGAGCATGGACTCACCTTCAAAGTCGATCCGCGCACAATGTTCTTCTCTCCCCGCCTGGCCACGGAGAGGAAGACGATCGCGGACCAGGTGACAATCGGAGAGCGCGTGTTCGACATGTTCGCAGGGGTCGGCCCATTCTCCATCCTTATTGCGAAGACCCGTTCGCCCGAAAAGGTGTTCGCCTGCGACATCAACAAGCAAGCCTACGACCTATTATTGGAGAACATCCAGATGAACAAGGTCAGCGGGGTCGTATTTCCTTTACTCGGAGACGCCCGGGAAATCGCCTCTCAAGTGCCGACAGTGAATCGCATAATCATGAACCTGCCTCATTCGGCGTTCGAGTTCTTGGACGTGGCCGCGTCGAAGATAGCTGAAGAAGGGGCCATTCATTACTACGAGATTCTCGAGCAGGATGCTCTTGAAAATCGCATCCAGGAAATCAAGAACCGCCTGGGGGAAATGGGCAAGCCGGTTGCGGAAGTCAACATCCGAATCGTGAAGAGTTATTCACCGACGATGAGATTCTACGCCATGGATATCTCGATCACATGAGCTTCTTCGGCTC
>Ga0315287_10001226_pt1 | contig 23474 bp, 20 predicted proteins | sample YL17G11_0_MG_FD_205037 | JGI IMG/M metagenome (GOLD analysis project Ga0315287, IMG submission 205037) | Sediment microbial communities from Yellowstone Lake, YNP, Wyoming, USA - YL17G11_0 | ecosystem: Environmental > Aquatic > Freshwater > Lake > Sediment | place: USA: Wyoming | collected... | reverse complement strand
GGTGTGCCCGACGAAGGCGACAAGCAAGCGCGCCGACGGCATCGTCACGATCGACTACGACCTGTGCATCGGCTGTGCCTATTGCGCGGTGGCTTGCCCGTACCAGGCGCGCTACAAGACGAATCGCGCCAGTTTCGCCTATGGCGCGCCGACCGAGAGCGAGTCACAGCGCCACGACAGTTCGAGCCTCGGTGTGGCGACCAAGTGCACCTTCTGCGTCGATCGCATCGACGCCGGGCTGGCCAAGGGCCAACAGCCCGGCATCGACCCCGAAGCGACGCCGGCTTGCGTGAACGCGTGCATCGCCGAAGCGCTGGCGTTCGGCGACGTCGATGACCCGCAAAGCAACGTATCGGCCTTGCTCGCCGAGAACCAGCACTTCCGCATGCATGAAGAACTCGGCACCGGGCCCGGCTTCTTTTATCTGTGGGACAAGGAGACGAGGTAATGAGCTTCGGCCCGAACCCCTGGCAACAGACGCAATGGGACTGGCGCGCCGCGGGCAACTTCATCTGCGGCGGCGCGGGCGGCGGGCTGATTGCGTTCGCTGCCCTGTCCGGTGCCCAGGGCATGGCGTTGACGCTGTTGCTGCTGGGCGGCATGGCGCTCGTCGGCACCGGCTTGCTGTGCGTCTGGCTCGAACTCGGCCGGCCGCTGCGCGCGCTGCATGTGTTCTTCAATCCGCGCACTTCATGGATGACGCGCGAGGCTTTTGTCGCGACGCTGTTGATGCCGGCAACGCTCGCGGCCGCGATATGGTTGCCCGGGTTCAAGTGGCTCGCCGCCGCACTCGCGCTCGGCTTCGTCTTCTGCCAGAGCCGGATGTTGCAGGCGGCCAAGGGCATCCCGGCCTGGCGCGAGCCGTTGCTCGTACCGCTGCTGCTGCTCACCGGCCTGGCTGAAGGCGCAGGCCTGGGGCTGCTGGCGATGCCCGAGCACGCAGCGGCCCAGCCCCGCGTGCTCGCGTTCGCGAGCCTGCTCGTGCTCGCGCGCGCCGCAGCCTGGCTCATGTACCGGCGCGGCCTGTCCGGTCACGCTGCGCCGCGCGCTCTTGCCGCCCTTGATGGCAGGGGCCGTTGGCTGCAGCTGGCAGGGTTCTGGCTGCCGATCGTCGCATTCGTTGCCGTCGCCGGCGGCTGGATCGGCGGCGCATTCGCCGCAGTGCTCGCCGCAGCCGGCGGCGCGGCAGTCGTCGGCACAGGCGCATGGTTCAAGTTCACGCTGATCACGCGTGCCGGGTTCAACCAGGGCTTCACGCTCGCGCATCTTCCGGTGCGCGGCGTGCGCCGCTGAACGATGGGGGGTCACATGGGAGCGATCACGAGGGCCGAAACCGGAATCGGAGTGTCGAACAGCGGCCACCGCTACCTTCACCCGTTGCTGGAAACGATGTCGCGCGACGAACTCGAAGCGCTGCAGCTCGAGCGCCTGCGCGACAGCGTGCGCAACGCTTACGACCACGTGCCCACGCACCGCGTGCGCATGGCCGCAGGGGGCATTCATGCCGACGACCTGCGGACGCTCGACGACGTGAAACGCCTGCCGTTCAGCGTCAAGAGCGACCTGCGCGACCACTATCCGTTCGGCATGTTCGCGCGCCCCTGCAATCAACTCGCGCGCCTGCATGCGTCGTCGGGAACCACCGGCAAACCGACCGTCGTCGGCTACACACAGCAGGACATCGACACCTGGGCCGACCTGATGGCGCGCAGTCTCGTCGCCGCCGGCGCGCGCCCCGGCGACGTGGTGCACAACGCCTACGGCTACGGTCTGTTCACCGGCGGCCTGGGCGCGCACTACGGTGCCGAGCGACTCGGAGCCGTGGTCGTGCCGATGTCGGGCGGGTCGACCGAGCGCCAGGTGACGTTGATCATGGACTTTGGTGCGCGCGTGCTGTGCGCCACGCCTTCCTACGCGCTCGCGATTGCCGAGGTGGCCGAAGCCCAAGGCGTGGACTTGCGCAAGAGCGCGCTTCAGGTCGGGCTCTTCGGCGCCGAACCGTGGAGCGAGGCGATGCGGCGCGAGATCGAGCTGCGCCTGGGGCTGAAGGCGGTCGACATCTATGGCCTGTCCGAGATCATGGGGCCGGGCGTCGCCTGCGAATGCGAGTGCCGCAACGGACTGCACGGCTGGGAAGATCACTTCCTGTTCGAGGTCATCGATCCCGAGAGCGGCAGCGTGCTGCCCGACGGCGAAGCGGGCGAACTCGTGATCACGACCTTGACCAAGCAGGCGCTGCCGATGCTGCGCTATCGCACGCGCGACATCACGCGCCTGACGCGTGCCGCGTGCGACTGCGGCCGCAGCCATGTGCGCCTGCTGCGCATCACCGGCCGCGATGACGACATGCTGATCATTCGCGGCGTAAACGTCTATCCGTCGCAGATCGAAGCGGTGCTGATCGGCCGCCACGCGATCGCGCCGCACTACCAGATCGTGGTGCAGCGCCAGGGCAGCCTGGACGAGGTAAGCGTCGAGGTCGAGGCGCAACCGGGTGTGCCGCCCGAGTCGTTCGCGCAAATCGCGCACGACGTTGCGCACCACATCAAGTCGCTGGTGGGCATCAGCACCGACGTCGTGGTCAAGTTGCCCGGCGCGATCCCGCGCTCGCAGGGCAAGGCGGTGCGCGTGCGTGACCTGCGGCCGAAACAGGCCTGAGATGAAGCAGCGCCAGGGCCACCCTGCGTGGCACCGCCGGCATTCAGGTGCGGCGTGGCCTTCGACCTATTTCGAGTGTCGCGACGGGGCTGCGGAAATCACCGACACATGTGCCTTCAGCCCGTTGCTACCTTTCGCACGCGTCCGCTTTTGCGAGTCAAGGTCTGCGCGGCGCGGCAGGTGGTACCCGCAGGGGGCTCATGCTGTGGCGGTCTCCGCTTCGCTCCGACTCCGCTGTGGTGCTCGCCTTGGAGTCGCGCCGCAAACTCACTGCGCTCACTTCGTTCGCTACGTTCAAACAGACGCGGCGAGTCAGTTTTGGATGCGCGCTGCGCGCGCCGACTCCAAGGCTGCGCTCCTCGCCGCCACAGAAATCGCCCCCTGCGGGTACCACCTGCCGCGCTGCCACGGTTGGGGTCTTCGTTGGGAACACCACCTGCGCGTCTTGGCACCCCCGCGATGTACCGCGACCTGCCGGGACGACCCTTCGCTGACAGGTCTTGGTTTTTCGTCGCAGAGAACCGAACGGTTGCAGCGCGGCAGGCGGCACCCGCCGGGGGCGATTTCTGGGGCGACGAGCAGCGCAGGGCCGGGGTCGGCGCGCGCCAGCGCGCATCCAAATCTGACTCGCCGCGTCTGTTTGAGCGTAGTGAGCGCAGCGAACGCAGCGAGTTTAGCGGCGCGACCCCGGACCGAGCAGCACAGTGGAGTCGGAGCGAAGCGGAGACCGCCCCAGCATGAGCCCCCGGCGGGTGCCGCCTGCCGCGCCGCGCCGAACGTCGCACGCATAGCGGCCGTTCAAAAGAGGGCAACGGGCCCACTGCCGCCGATCGAATCTCGCCAGCGAACCCTGCCCGCTGAAGCAAGGTGGAGCCACTGACATGAGCAAACGAATCCTGACACTGAACGTCAACGGCCGCGTGCGCGAAGACGCTGTGGCCGACTCCACGCTGCTGTTCGACTACCTGCGCGACACGGCGGGCCTGACCGGCACGAAGCAGGGTTGCGACGGCGGTGAGTGCGGTGCGTGCACGGTGCTGATCGATGGCCAGCCGCGCCTTGCGTGCATCACGCTCGCAGCGGGCTGCGAGGGGCTTTGCATCGAGACCATCGAAAGCCTGGCGACGGACGGACGCATGAGCCGGCTGCAACAGGCCTTCCATCAACAGCTCGGCACCCAGTGCGGGTTCTGCACACCCGGAATGATCATGGCCGCCGAGGCGCTGCTGCGGCGCAACCCGGCGCCGAGCGAGGCGCAGATTCGCGAAGCGCTGTCGGGCAACCTGTGCCGCTGTACCGGCTACGTGAAGATCATCGAATCAGTGCAGGCCGCGTGCGGCGCAGGAGCTTCGGCGTGCGCCTGCGCGGGGGAACGGGCTGCGGCGGCTGGTGCCGAGTGCGGCAACCGCAGCGATGGCCTCGCCACCCGCTTCGATGCCGTCAACGCCGGTTCCGAGCCCCAAGCCGGTCGTGCCGCCACGCCGCCCCGCCATGCGGTGGGCCAGCGCACGCCGCTGATCGACGGCATCGAAAAAGTCACCGGACGCGCGCGCTACACCGCTGACCTTCCGTTTCCCGACGCACTCGTCGGCCGCATTCTGCGCAGCCCGGTGGCGCACGGCCTGATCCGCGCCATCGACACCAGCGCCGCGCGCGCCATGCCCGGTGTGCGCGCGGTGATCACCGGCGCGGACTTCTGTGCGCCCTACGGCGTGATTCCGATCGCGCAGAACGAGTGGCCGCTGGCGCGCGACAAGGTACGTTATCGCGGCGAGCCGCTGCTCGCGGTGGCGGCGGTCGACGCGGCGACCGCGGACGCGGCATTGGCGGCCATCGTTGTCGACATCGAACCGCTGCCGGCGTACTTCAACGCCGCCGACGCTCGCGCGCCCGGCGCCGCAACGCTGCACGACAACAAACGCGGCAACATCGAGCGCGAAGTCGAGCAGTGTTTTGGCGACGTCGAGGCCGGCTTTGCCGGCGCCGACCTGGTGCGCGAGCAGACCTTCCATTACGCCGAGGTGGCGCACGGCCAGATCGAGCTGAATGCGGCCGTAGCGAGCTACGAACCCGAGCTCGGCCGCCTCACCACGCATTCGGTGACGCAGGTGCCGTACTACCTGCACCTGACGCTGGCCCAATGCCTGGGCATGGACAGTGCGCAGATCCGCGTCATCAAGCCATTCGTCGGCGGTGGTTTCGGCCACCGCGTCGAGCCGCTCAACTTCGAGATGGTGACCGCGGCGCTGGCGCGCGCCGCCGGCGGCAGCGTGAAGCTCGAGTTGTCGCGCGAGGACGGCTTCCTCACGCACCGCGGCCGGCCCGAGACCGACATCCGGCTCAAGCTGGGAATGAAGAAGAGCGGCGAGATCACCGCCGTCGACTGCGAAATCACGCAGCGCGGCGGCGCCTACGGCGGCTACGGGCTGGTGACGATTCTGTATGCCGGCGCGCTGTTGCACGCGCTGTACCGGCTCGCCGCCGTCAAGTACCGCGGCCACCGCGTCTACACCAATACGCCGCCCTGCGGTGCGATGCGCGGCCACGGCGCGGTCGATGCGCGGCATGCGTTCGAATCGCTGCTCGACGCCTGTGCGCGCGAACTCGGCCTGGACCCGTTCGCGGTGCGCCGCGCGAACCTGATCACGCCGCCGTGGCGCACGCTGAACGACTTGCAGGTCAATTCATACGGCATCCCGGACTGCCTGGCGTGGGTCGAGCAGGCATCGGGCTGGAAAGCGCGGCGCGGCAGGCTGCCGCGCGGGCGTGGCCTGGGCGTGGCGTGCTCGCACTACGTGTCGGGATCGGCGAAGCCGGTGCACTGGAGCGGCGAGCCGCACGCGGTGATCAACCTCAAGCTCGATTTCGACGGCAGCGTGACCGTGCTGACGGGAGCCTCCGACATCGGCCAGGGCTCGTCAACCCTGCTCGCGCAGGTCGTCGCCGAAGTCTTGATGCTGCCGATGAATCGGATCCGCGTCATCGCCACCGACAGCGCGCTGACGCCGAAAGACAACGGCTCGTACTCGTCGCGCGTCTCGTTCATGGTCGGCAACGCGGCGCTGCGTGCCGCGCAGGAACTGCTGCGCGTGCTCGTCGCCGCCGCAGCGACGCGGCTGAAGGTGAGCGCCGAGCAGATCGAGTGGCTCGGCGAGCGCTGTGTCGTCGCCGGCGCCCAGCACAGCCCGCTGGCCGCCGCAGCGCCGCCGCCACAGACGCCGGGAAGGGGCTCGTTGCACGGCCATGGAAAGGACGCTTCGGACGCGCCGGCGCTTCCCGGCCAGGGGCTCGACTTCGCCGAGGTCGTGAGCGCGGCGCTGGTCGACTCCGGGACGCTGATCGTGAAAGGAACCTGGTCGACGCCGCCCGAGACCCAGGGCGGCAAGTTCCGTGGCGCTGCGGTCGGCTCGACCGCGGGCTTCTCCTATGCCGCGCAGGTGGTCGAGGTCGAAGTCGACGAAGCGACGGGCGTCGTGCGCGTCGAGCATGTCTGGGTCGCGCACGACTGCGGTTTCGCCATCAACCCGCTCGCGGTCGAAGGCCAGGTGCAGGGTGCCGTCTGGATGGGAATGGGGCAGGCGCTGTCGGAAGAGACGCAGTACCACGAAGGGCTGCCGCTGCGCGCGAACCTGCTCGACTACCGCATACCGACGATCGCCGAGTCGCCGCCGATCGACGTCAAGCTGATCGAGACGCACGATCCTCTAGGTCCTTTCGGCGCCAAGGAAGCGAGCGAAGGCGCGCTGCACGGCTTTGCGCCGGCGCTGACGAACGCCATCTTCGATGCGATCGGCATCCGCCTGAGCGAGCTTCCCGCGACGCCCGACCGCGTGCTCGAGGCGATCCACGCCAGGCAGCGCGAAGATCGGTTGCGCGCGAGGCGCAGCGCGAGCGCGACGCCGGTCGCCGAAAGGGCTTGAGATGACAGCCATGCAATCGGCGCCTTGCTGTCGACGCGGCTGCACTTCTGATGCACGCTGCGACTTGGCGCTCAAGGCCCACCCCCGTTGTCGGCGGCCCGCCGGCGGCTGCGCCGCGCCGACTCACGCACGGGCCGCGCCGACCCGCGTTCACGCCGCGTCGACCCGCGCCCGTGCCGCGCCGGCCAGCGGCTGTGCCGCGCCAACTCGCTCACGCGCGCAGCGTTTCATGCGTCGCGACTCGCGCGATGCGCCAAGGAGCCACTGACATGGGCCACCTTCCCGAATTCGAATTGAAGCGCGCGACGAGCCTGGCGCAGGCCGTGGCCTGGCTCGCCGCCGACCCGCGTGCCCGGCTCCACGCCGGCGGCACCGACCTCGTGCCGAACCTGCGGCGCGGCATCGAGCGCGCAGCCGTGCTCGTCGACCTGAGTGCGGTGCACGGCCTGTCCGACATCACCCTGACCGACACCGGCCTGGCCCTGGGGGCACGCGTGACGCTGGCGCGGCTCGCCACCGACCCCAGCATCGCCCAGCAATTCCCGGCGCTCGCGCAAGCCGCGGGCGCGGTCGCCGGCCCGGCGCACCGCAGCAGTGCCACGCTCGGCGGCAACCTGTGCCTGGACACGCGTTGCGTGTTCTACAACCAGAGCGATTGGTGGCGCGCCGCGAACGGCCACTGCCTGAAGCGCGGCGGCACGCTGTGCCACGTCGCGCCGCAAGGCACGCACTGTCATGCGGCGTTCAGCGGCGATCTGGCACCTGCCCTGCTGGTGCTCGGTGCCGAGGTCGACCTGGTCGGCGCGCGTGGCACGCGGCTGCTGCCGCTGGCCGAGTTGTATCGCGACGACGGCGCGGCGCATCTCGCGCTCGCGCATGACGAGGTGCTGATCGGCGTGCGCATCCCGGCCGCGGCGCCGGGCCAGCGCAGCGGCTATCGCAAGGCACGCACGCGCGCCGCGATGGACTTCCCACTCGCCGGCGTGGCCTGCGCCCTCACGCTGCACGAGGGCGCCATCGGGGTTCGCGCTGTTGGTGCTGTTGGTGCTGTTGGTGGGGTTGGCGGTGCTGGTGGCGTGCTCGCCGATTTGCGCATCGCGATCACCGGCACCAATTCGAAGCCGTTCCTGCTTGCCGGCTGCGAGCCATTCGCCGGCCGGCGCGTCGACGCCGAATTGCTGGCGCAGCTCGGCAAGCTCGTGCAAAAACAGGTGAGCCCGGCGCGCAGCACCGTCACGCCGTCCAACTACCGGCGCCTGGCGGCTGCGGCGCTGGCGCAGCGGCTCGTGCTCGAACTCGCCGCTGCCGCGGCGGGTGCAGGTGGCGGCGCATGAGCCCCCGCCCGGCCGTTCCGAAGGGGGCTCGCACCGCAGTGCGAAGCACGGAGGTTACGCAATGAGCCCCCGCCCGGCCGTTCCGAAGGGGGCTCGCACCGCAGTGCGAAGCACGGAGGTTACCCAATGAGCCCCCGCCCGGCCGTTCCGAAGGGGGCTCGCACCGCAGTGCGAAGCACGGAGGTTACGCAATGAGCACGCAGGTCAACATGAAGCTGTGCCCGAACTGCCAACGCCCGCTCGCCGCCGACGCCGAAGAAGGCAGCGTCTGCTGCGCCAGTGCGAGCCGGCAATGGCGCTGCACACAGTGCGCCAAGGTCAGCGAGGGATTTGCGTTTGCCTATGGCCGCTGCCCGGGTTGTGGCGGCGAGCTCGTGCTGCCGCAGGCGAGCCGCATCGACCACGCCAGCGCGCTCCAGGCGATCCGCAAGGCGTTCGAAATCGAGCTCGGCGGGCGCGCTTTCTACCAGCGTGCCGCGGCTGAAAGCGACGACTCGGCGCTGCGCGATCTCTTCAGCCGCTTCGCGCTGATGGAGGGCGAACACATGGAAACCCTGGCGCGCCGCTACCACGTCGATGTGCCGGTGCCCGAGCCGGGTTTCAAGGCCGAATTGGCGGCGATCTTCGGCACCGTGCCGAACCGGCCGCAAGACCCGGAGAGCCTGTTTCGGATCGCGATCGAGATGGAGCAGCGTGCGGCCGATTTCTTTGCCGAGCGCTCGGCGCAGGCCGGGACCGGGTCGAGCGAGCAGCGGCTGTACCGTGAACTCGCTGCCGAGGAGATCGGGCACGCGCAACAGCTGAGCGCCGAGTACGCACGCTGGCGCGTCGGCAAGCTGGGCGTGTCGCGCGCCGATCTGCTGCGGCCCGAGACACCGCGCACGCTGACCCCGGTTCGTTTGATGAATGCCGCAGCGGTGCTGCTCGCGCATCAGGACCCGCAGCGCACCGCGCTGCGCTGCGGCGCGCAGAGCACCAGCTATGGCGCGCTGCACGAAGGCGTGGCGCGTGCGGCATCGGTGTTGCGTGCGCGCGGAGTCGCGCTCGGCGAACGCGTCGCGATCAGGCTGCCCGACGGCTACGACTGGGTCAGCGCTTTCCTGGGGACGATCTGGGCCGGCGGCGTCGCGGTCGCGGTGAATCCGCGAATTGCGCAGGCCGAGTGGTCCTACATCCTCGACGAAGCCGGTTTTCACGCGATCCTCGCCGAGTCGCGCGACGACACGCCCGCGCCCTGGAGCGAACGCGTCGTGCTGCTCGAAGACTGGCGGCGCGCCGTGGCGCGAGCGCTTCCGCTCGGGCCCGAACCGATGCACCCGGAGGCACCGGCGTTCTGGTGCCATTCGTCGGGAACCTCGGGCAAACCGAAGGCGGTGGTGCATGCGCACCGCAGCGCGCGCTGCGTCGAACAGGTGTCTCGCGAGGCACTCGGCGTGCGCGCCGACGACCGCCTCTTCGCGAGCTCGAAGCTGTTCTTTTCCTACCCGCTGGCGAACAGCCTGTTCGCCGGCCTGAAGCTCGGTGCCAGCGTGCTGCTCGATCCGCAGTGGCCGACGGCGCAGAGCGTGGCAGCGACGGTTCAGGAGCAGCGCGCGACGGTGCTGTTCAGCGTGCCGACGCTGTACCGCAACCTGTTGCGTGAAGGGCTGGCCCCGCGCATTGCGAGCGCCGGCGTGCGGCTGTGCGTGTCGGCCGGCGAGGCCTTGCCGGCGAGCCTGCGCGACGCCTGGCGCGAGCAGACGGGACTGACGATCATCGACGGCTACGGCGCTTCCGAGACGCAGGTTCTGGTGATGCTGGACCGCGGCGACGGGCAGGGCTTCAGGCCCACACCGGGTGTCGAGATCGAGCCGCTGGCGCAGGCCGACGTGAACGCGCCGACGCGGCTGCGCATCCGCGCGCCGACGCTCGCGCTGGGTTACCTCGACCGGCCCCTGGCGCAGGCCGAGACCTTCCGCGACGGTGCGTTCTGCCCGGCCGATTTGTTCTCGCGCATGCCGAGAGTCGGCGCCGTGCCGCCCCAGGTCGGCTTGCGCACGAGCGCCGGCGACGCGCAGGCCACGCCCGCGAGCGCCGGCGAAGTGGGTGCCACGCCTGCGCTTTCGGGCGGGCTCGGCGCGCTGAGCCCTGGGGCTGGCACCCCAGGCGGCTGGCGTTTCGCGGGTCGCGAGGATTCGCTGGTGAAGATCGGCGGGCGCTGGGTCAACCTGATCGAACTCGAAGAGCAACTCGCATCGGCATCTGCGGCAATCGTTGAAGCCGCGGCCGTCTGCGTTCCCGATGCCGACGGTGTCGACGCGGTGGCGCTTTTTTACGTCACCGGCGACGCCACCGCGGCCGCCGGCGCCGGCACCGCATTGCGCGAATTCGCGCAGAACCTGCCACACCACCAACGGCCGCGTTGGCTGCACTCGATTGCCGCGCTGCCGCGCGGGCCCACCGGCAAGCTGCAGCGCCGCAAGCTACAGGAATTGCACGCGACGCTGGGTTGATCGGATGCCGACCCTGGTGCACACCCAACATTGCGGCCGCGTCCTCGTGGCGACGCTGTCGCGCCCGCCGGTGAACGCGCTCGACGACGAACTCATCGTGCAACTGCACGCGGTGCTCGACAGCGCGGTGGCCGACGACGGCGTGTCGGTGTTGCACATCCGCAGCGAGCAGCGCGTCTTCTCTGCCGGCGCCGACCTCGCGCTGATCCGCGACTGCTTCGCCACGGCGCATGGGCCGGACGCGATGACCGAGGTCGTGCGCCACATGCAGCGCCTGTACCAGCGCCTCGAGGCGGCACCGCTCGCCACGCTGGCCGAGATCGGTGGCGCGGCGCTGGGCGGCGGGCTCGAACTCGCGCTCGCGTGCGACTTTCGCGCCGCGGCGCTGGACGCGCAGCTCGGCCTGCCCGAAGCGGGACTGGGGTTGTTGCCCGGCGCCGGCGGCACGCAGCGCCTGACGCGGCTGTGCGGGCCGGGTGTGGCGAAACGCTTGATCCTCGGCGCGGAAGTCATCAGCGGCGAGCAGGCGCTGCAGCTCGGCATCGTGCAGTGGGCGCTGCCGCGCGAACAGCTGGCGGCGTCGTCGCGCGAACTCGCGGCGCGGCTCGCGACGCTGCCAAAGGCCGCGCTGGCCGCGAACAAACGCTGCATCGCCGCGCAGAGCGACCCGCAGCGCGACGGCTATGCCGACGAGATTGCCGAAACCCGAAAGCTCTACGACCACCCCGAGACGCGCCTCAGGGTGTCGGCGTTCCTGGCCCGCAGCGGATCGCGCACGCGAAAGGAAGTTGCATGAACATGAATCACAGAATCGCCGTCGTCACCGGCGCCGCATCGGGAATCGGCCGCGCCACAGCGCAGCTGCTCTCGCAAGCCGGCGCCAGCGTCGTGATCGCCGACATCGACCGCGACAAGGGCGAGGCGGCTGCCGCGGAGCTGCGCGAACAGAACTGGCGCGCCGTCTTCCTCGGCGTGGATCTGACCGATGCAGCGTCAATTGCCGCCTTCGCGCAAGCCTGTGCGGCGCAGGTCGGCGCCGTCGACATCCTGGTCAACGCGGCGGGCTGGGGGCAGAACAAGCCCTTTTGGGAAGGCACGCCGCAGCTGTGGGCGAAGCTGATCGCGCTCAACCTCGTCGGGCCGATGCAACTCGTGAAGGAGTTGCTGCCGCCGATGATGGAGCGCGGCAGCGGCAGCATCGTCAACATCGCCAGCGACGCCGGGCGCGTCGGCAGCCTCGGCGAGACCGTCTACGCGGCCGCGAAGGGCGGGCTGATCGCGTTCACCAAATCGCTCGCACGCGAGACCGCGCGCCACGGCATCAACGTCAACTGCGTCTGCCCGGGACCGACCGAAACGCCGCTGCTGTTTGCCGTGCCTGAAAAGATTCTCGATGCATTCAAGAAGGCGATTCCGATGCGCCGTTTCGCCAAGCCTTCCGAGGTGGCGGAGGCGGTGGTGTTCTTCGCCAGCAGCCAGGCGAGCTACATCACCGGGCAGGTGCTCAGCGTGAGTGGCGGGTTGACGATGGCGGGGTGATCGGTTGGCAACAGCCACCCGTGCAAACGATCTGCTTGCAGAAGCAGGACTTCGAGCGCGCGCGTCACTCATTTGCGGACAGGCAGAAGTTCATGTTCGAGGGCAACTGATGGCCGATCGCCGGCCGAGCGCAGGCTGACCGGATCGATGGCGCTGGAGCGACTGGGGCGGCAGGAGAGGCAGGAGCGGCGACGGTGAGCGCGGGCCGAGAGGGCGAGCCGGTTCACGATCCGCGAGTCGGCACCGCGAGTCGGTTTTTCCCTGCTTATCGTGCTGAGTAAAATGGCTCACCGATGAGGGCATCGCCCATCCCTTCCTTTCAACGCGACCAAGCCGCCGTACTCGCCGCCCGCTTGGCGGAGCCGCGGCGCTTGCTGCACGTGGTGGCCTGCAGGCTGAGAGCTCCGACCTGTCGCGGTCTATCAACAAGACCGCCGAGGGCAATGATCGCATGTGCGTCCTGGCTCTCGACGGACCGCGGCGCAACTTGATCGCCGAATTGGACGCGGTGCAGGGCAAGGATCTCGTCATTAGCTTCGAGTACCGCGCAGCGACACTTGCCGTGCCGAGGGCAAGACTCGTGCGGGTTTGAACTTCAACGATAGGCAGGACTTCCCAGTGGCTCTCTCGCTCAACAAGCCGAAGCTCGACAACCTTGCAGGCGACATCTGGAAGTCTGCCGAACGCCTGCGCGGCAAGTTCAAGGCCTACGAATACCAGAGCGTCATCCTGCCGATCATCGTCATCCGGCGGCTCGAATGCGTGTTGCTGGCCTGGCGCGAAGCCAAGAGCGCCGAGGTGCTGGCCAAGCGGCCCAAGCTAACCGAGAAGGAACTTGCCAAGCTGGTCAAGGAACTCGAACTGAATCCCCAGCAGTCGCCGTTCTCGAACAACACCAAATGGACGCTGCGCAGAGTCTATGAGGAAGATCACACGCTGCTGGAGGCGAACTTCCGCGCCTACATCAACGGCTTCTCGAAGAACGTCGACGACATCATCGAGCACTTCAATTACCGCGCCACCATCGGCACGATGGTGAAGAACAACCGGCTCGCCCCGATCCTGAATCAGTACAAGGAACTGGAACTTGGCCCGAACCAGCTTTCCGGCCTGGAGATGGGCTACATCTACGAGGAGCTGCTGCGGCGATTCTCGGAACAAAGCGGCGAGGAGGCCGGCGAGCACTTCACCCTACGCGAGGTCATCCGGCTCATGGTCGAACTGTTGGAGATCCCGATCCCCGACCGCCACGTCTCCATCTACGACCCCGCCTGCGGCACCGGCGGCATGTTGTCCGTGGCGAAGGAACACCTGCTGGACCGGGCCGCCAATCCCGCACAGCGAGACAACGTCGAGAAGTTCGTCACCGTTCACGGGCAGGAACTTTCGCCGACGAACTACGCCATCTGTCAGGCCGACCTGCTCATCAAGAACGACCAGCAGGCCAAGGTCTTCCTCGGCAACTCGCTCATCCCGCACGAGGCGCACGGCAAGGAGCCAGGCGACCAGCTTCCCGAAACCAAGTTCCGCTTCGACTTCATGCTGAGCAATCCGCCCTTTGGCGTCACTTGGGGTGGCAAGGACGGCTACGAAACGGAAGCCCGGAAACTGGAGACCACCCGCTACCGAGCCGGCATGCCGCGCGTGAACGACGGCGCGCTGCTGTTCCTGCAAACCATGCTGGGCAAGATGCAGGCGCCAGAGAAGGGCGGCAGCTGCATCGCCATCATCTTCAACGGCTCGCCGCTCTCGAACGGCGACTGCGGCTCAGGCGAAAGCGAAATCCGCCGCTGGATTCTGGAAAGCGACTGGCTCGACGCCATCGTCATGCTGCCCGATCAGCTCTTCTACAACACCGGCATCTTCACCTACATCTGGCTGCTGCGGAACGACAAGCCCGCTGCGCATCGCGGGCGTGTGATGCTGATCGATGCGCGCCAGCAGTTCGAGAAAGAGCCCAAGGCCTTCGGCAACAAACGCAACCGCATGACCGACGCGCACCGGCAATGGATCGAAGAGCGCTACCAGAAGGGCTGGGTACCTGGCTTCGACGATGAGCACGTGAAGCTCTTCCGCGAGAAGGACTTCGCGTTCCACAAAGTCAAGGTGGTGTTCTGGCAGACCGACGAGCACGACCAGCCGGCAACCGTTACCGGGGCCTATGAGAAAGCGTTCACCGCCGCCAACCTCGCCAAGGAGCAGGCGTTCCACGACAGCGATCTCAACTTCCGCGTGCGCGTGAAACTGGACAAGGAAGAGAAGACTGTGGCGTTCGCCCTGAAGCCGACGGACAGCGCCGCGAAGACGCTCAAGGCGGCGCTTGGGGACAAGCCTGAAATCGTGTCCGTGGAATGGACGCACCGGCACTATGTGCAGGACGACGAATACATTCTGCATGGCGAGGACATCGCTGCCTTCCTGAAACGGGAAATCGGCAAGCCGATCATCCGCTGGGAAGACGGCCCGCAACTCGGCTACGAAATCCTGCCGAACAAATACTTCTACCGCTACCAGCCGCCCAGGCCTGCGAAGGAATTGCTCGCGGAGTTCTGGCGGCTGGAGAAGGAGGCAGAGAAGATGTTGGAGGGGTTGGCGAAATGAGTGGGGTCCCGACTGGGTGGGCAAGTGATCGTCTCAAGGACGTGGCTGCAATCAACGCGGTCGCGCTCTCCGCTGCGACAGACCCAGACTACGAGTTCGACTACCTCGAGGTATCCAACGTCGACTATCACGGCGTGGTCGATCCGAATGCCATCGAACGTCTTCGATTCGAAGATGCGCCGTCTCGGGCTCGGCGTCGGGTGGCTGCCGGGAGCACTGTGATTTCATCGGTGAGACCCAACCTTCAGGCTGTTGCTTTCTTTGCGGATGTGCCGGCGCACTTTGTATGTTCAACCGGCTTCAATGTCGTGGAGCCAAGACCGAGCATGCTGGCACCGCAGTTCGCTTACTACCGCCTCATTTCCGAAAACGCGCGACAGCATTTCGAGGCGGCCGCAACTGGTGTTGGCTACCCTGCGGTTGGGGACAAGGACTTCAACGCCATAGCCATCCCGCTCCCGCCGTTTCCAGAGCAACAACGCATCGCGGCGTATCTCGATGCAAGCTGCGCTACGATTGATTCTGCGGTGGCCGCCAAACGCTGGCAGCTCGGCACCCTCGACGCCCTTCGCAAAACCATCATTCAACGTGCAGTCACGCGCGGCATCTCAGATGACGTTGTTTTGGAATCGACCGGCAACGCGTGGATGGCGAACATTCCGCGTGGTTGGCGACTGGTCTGCCTGAAGCGAATCGCTGAAGTTCAGGGCGGCCTCACGCTCGGCAAGCAATACGAAGGGTCACTCATCGAGTGCCCCTATTTGCGCGTCGGGAACGTCCAGGATGGTCACCTCGACTTGGCTGACGTTTCCGTGATCGAACTCCCGGCCAGCGTGGCCGCAGGAGTTCAACTTCGCCCCGACGACGTGCTGATGACCGAGGGTGGCGATCTCGACAAGCTCGGACGCGGACATTTGTGGAAGGGGGAGATCCCGGGATGCCTTCACCAGAATCACATCTTCGCGTTGCGCTGCTTGCGCCACAAGCTGAAGCCCATGTTCCTCGCCCATGTCACTACCTCCCAATACGGGCGCGATTACTTCGAGGCCACGGGCAAGCAAACCACGAACCTTGCCTGCACTAATGCGACCAAGGTTGGCGAGTTCCCCATTCCGTTGCCTCCGCTGCCGGAACAGGAAACCATCTGCATCCACCTCGATGCGAAACTTGGTGAAGTCAAACGGATCGTTGCCGGCATCGAAGCCCAGATCGCCACCCTTACCGCCTACCGCAAGTCGCTGATTCACGAATGGGTCACCGGCCAGCGGCGTCTCGTCGGCGCCGACTTTCGCGCAGAGAATATCGAGCAAGCATTGGCGCCCGACGACGCACCGCCCAAGTCTTCACCCTGACCGGAGCAATTGATGACCAAACTGAACGACATTCAATCCGAGATTGCCGCGCTGCCGCCCAATCTGCGCGCCGAGGTGCTGGATTTCGTGCGGTTCGTGAAGCAGCGGCATGGCTTGCCGGCCGCGCTTGCGCCCGTTGCGTCCGCACCCGACAAGGGCGATTCGGCCTTCTTTCAGGCGCTGGAGGCAGCGGGCTTCGTCGGCGCTATCGAGACCGATGAGCAGCTTTCCACCACGTACAAGAACCGGCTCGACTTTTCGGCCAAGAGCGGGGTCGAGCCATGATTCTGGTGGATACGGGCGCATGGCTGGCCTTGGCCGATCGCGGTGACGCATACCACGCGCGCTGCCGCGAATTTTTCCGGCGCAATCGCGAGCCGCTGATGACCACGTACCCGGTGCTGGTGGAGTGCGTGCATCTGATGTTCAGCCGAATAGGGGTAGCGAAGACGCTGGCCTGGCTGGAAACGCTGGCGGCGCAGGGCGTGGGCGTCCTTGCAATGGGGGCGGATCATCTGCCCCGGCTCACTGCCCTGATGCGCCATTACGACAATTTGCCGATGGACCTGGCGGATGCGTCGCTCGTGCTGTTGGCGGAGCAGAACGGCGAGGGGCGCATCGTCAGCACCGACGAGCGCGACTTTCAGGCCTACCGCTGGAAAAACCAGCATCCCTTCCGCAACCTGTTGCTTGAATAGTGCCGAGGCGCGCGCATGCGTTCGCCCGGGATGACAGCCCGCAAGCCGACCCAGCAAACGGCCGCGGTCGTGCCAGCGGCAAAGCCCATCGCGCCAATCGCGGATGTGCGGGAGCTGATCCTGCAAGCCCGCGAGGGGGTCGCCCGGGCCGTGGACTCCGCGCTGACGACGCTGTACTGGCACATCGGCCGCCGCATCGTTCAGGATGTGCTGAAGGAGAAACGTGCAGGCTATGGCGAGGAGATTGTCTCCGCGCTGGGGAGACAATTGGAGCAGGAATTCGGGCCCGGGTTTTCCGGGAAATCGTTGCCACGCATGATCCGGTTCGCGAAGGCGTTTCCTGACGAAGAAATTGTCTCCCGGTTGCGGAGACAATTGACCTGGACCCACTTCAAGTCTTTGGTCTACATCGAAGACACGCTGAAGCGCGATTTCTATGCCGAGATGTGCCGGCTCGAATCGGCGAAGACCTGACCATGGCTCGCAAGAAGCCGCCCGAACTCAGCTTTCAGCAGCACATCGCGGACTTCCTAGTCCGCGAGCACCGCTATGGCGTGCTCGAACAGTCCGACATCACGGACACCGAACACTGCATTGCCGAGGACCTGCTCTGGGCCTTTCTCACGGCCACGCAGGCCGACACGCTCAAGAAGCTCACCCACGACTACGGAACGGACGCGCGGGACGAGGTATTCAAGGCGCTGCGCAAGGAGCTTGAGCACACGCCGTTGTGGATGCTGCTGCGCCACGGGCTGAAGGTGCGTGGGCTGGAGTTGCGGCTCTACTACCCCAAACCGCGTTCCACCGAAAGCGCCGCCACCACAAAACACGGCGAGAACCGCATCACGTTCCGCCCACATTTCTACTTCGGCGAGACCAACCAGGAGATCGATTTCGTCTTCTTCCTCAACGGCCTGCCCATCGTGGCGCTGGAGTTGAAGCACGAGAAGAACCAGACCGTGCATGACGCCGTCGCGCAGTTCGCGGCACGCGACCACGCCCGCAAGATCTTCCAGCATCCATTCCTCTACCTCGCCGCCGACACGAGCGATGTGATGGCCGCCACCGACCCGCGCCGTGAAGATAACTTTCGCTGGCACAACACGGGCCTGACGAACCAAGCCGTTGCCCAAGATGGCAGCGAATACGCAGTGGAGTTTCTCTATCGCGAGGTGTTGGCGGGTGACCAGTTGCTCGAAGCGCTCGCTTTCTTCCTCGTCCGAGTGCCCCAGCGCGACGCGCAGGACGACAGGCCGGAGCGTCCGGCCTATACCATGTTCCCGCGCTACCACCAGAGCCGCACGGTGCGCAAGGTGGCCGACGACATCTTGGCGCAATTCGCCGCGAAAGGCGACATCGGGCGCAAGTACCTGGTCGAGCACTCGGCGGGCAGTGGCAAGACTCTCACCATCTGTTGGCTGGCGGATCGCCTGCACAGCCTGTTCAAGCCCGGCACGAGCGAGAAGCTGGTGGACCTGGTGTTCATCCTCACGGACCGGAAAGCGCTCGATACGAACATCAAGGACGACATCGAGAACTTCACGCACTTGACGGATGTCGTCGGCCTGGCGCGCAAGGCTGAGGACCTGCCGCGGTTTCTCAAGGGGCGCAAGCCGATCATCGTCACGACGCAGCAGAAGTTCGCCTGGGTGCTGGACGAGATCGAGAACAACCCCGAGCTGAAGAAACTCCGCGTCGCCTTTCTGATTGACGAAGCCCACCGCTCGCAGGAAGGCCAGATGGGCGCGGCCATCCGGTTGCCGTTCCGCAAGAAGGACGAGCCCGATGCCGAGGCCTCCGAGCCGGACCCGCAGGAGCAACTCGCCAAGATCATCCGCGAGCATGACCTCAACCAGATGATCGTTGCGTTCACCGCCACACCTGCGCCGGCCACTGTCAGCCTGTTCGGCGAACCGTTCGACACCTACTCCGAGGCCGAGGCCATTGCCGAAGGCTACATCGTCGATGTGGCGGCCAGCATCATTTCCTACAAGACGCTTTACAACCTGCATTGCCCGGTCGTGCCCAAACTGGACGAGGAAAAGCTCTATCCGAAAGGGGTCGTTTCCAAGGCATTGCAGAACGTGGCCTTTCAGGATGACGGCCTGATTCAGTACAAGGCCGAGGTGATGCTGCGCATCTTCGAGGCGGATGTGATGCCGCTCATTGGCGGACGCGCCAAGGCGATGATCGTGACCAGCTCCCGCGTCGCGGGGTTGCGCTACTTCCAGATCGTCACGGAGAAGCTCAAGGAGCGCAGCGCGGCCTACAAGGCGCTCTATGCGTTCTCGGATTTCACGCATCCCGAAACCAACGCGGCGATCAGCGAGCACGCGGTCAACGAGCTGAAGGACGGCGAGTTGATCGAGCAGCGGTTCGAGGGCGACGACTACCGCGTGATGATCGTGGCCAACAAATTCCAGACAGGTTTCGATCAACCTCTGCTGGCCGGCATGTTCCTCGACAAGCCCGTCGTCGACCGCAACGCCGTGCAGACGCTGTCACGGCTGAACCGCTGCCACGAAGGCAAGGATCGTGTCGTGGTGGTGGACTTCACCAACAACGCCAAGGCGATCCTCAAGGCATTCGTCAAATACAGAAAAGGCACGCCCTTCGAGCCGGAAGAGCCGGACCAGGCGCTTTGCCTGAAATTGCACGCCGAGATTCTGGCTGTGGGGGTCTTCACGCAGAAGGATGCGGCTGATCTCGAAACGCTGCTCGCGACCGGCACGGACTCCCGGGTGCAGTTTTCGGTCAACGCGCTGCGGGTTCGCTTTCAGGCGAGACTCACCGATCTGGAAGCGCGCAAGGAATTCGTCTACCTGCTCGCCCGCTTCGTGAAGTGCTTTCACTTCCTCACTTGCTTCTTCACCTTTGCGCCGGAGATAAAGCAACTCGCCACGTTTGCCGAATAGGTCGGCCCGCAGCTCATCAAGGCAGGCAGCGTGTCCGAGCTGATGAAGCAGATTCGGCAGACGCAAGTCATCAAGGCCGCTGTTGCATATCAGGGCGTAGAGACCGGCGGTGGGACGGTCAAACTCAGACCGGGCGGTGGCAAGAAGGGCTCCGGCCCACCGCCGAAGAAAGTGTCCGTTCAAGACATGATCGCGGAAATCCAGGCCAGGTTCGACATCACCGACGAGGAGGCCCTTTACATCAGGCAGGTCACGGAGGAGAAGTCCGCCGACCCGGCGATTCGCAGCACCGTTACCGCCCACCGCGACGACGGCATTTACCTCGAAAGCGCCTATCGCGCGCAGGTGAACGCCGTGATACAGACCGCCTACGACGCGCGAGGACGCTACGAGGAGCTGTCGGATCCGAAGTACATGGACCCAAGCGGCATCTTCGACATCATGGCGTTCACCGTGATCCAGCACCACCTGTCACTCGCGGCATGAGGCGATGAGCACCGCACGGCCGTTCCGAAGGTGCGCGCTCCTCCTTGAGTGGACGGGCCGCAGGGCCAAGGGAGCCGTGTGACCAAGACCATCCACCAGATGCCCGAAGCCGACCGCCCGCGCGAGAAGCTGTTGCGCAAGGGCGCGGCTGCGTTGAGCGATCGGGAGCTGCTGGCGGTGCTGCTTGGCAAGGGCACGCCCGGGATGGATGTCATGACCCTTGCCGGGAAGCTGGCGCGGCTCATTGACGAGAGGGGCCTGCAAGTGAAGGCCGAAGACCTGACGCAGTTCGAAGGCGTGGGCGACGCGAAGGCCACTTTGGTTCTCGCGGCAATCGAGTTCGCCCGCCGCCGCATCAAGCCGGAGGGTGTGAAGATCGAAACCCCGGCCGACTTGTTGCCGCACATCCGGCACTATGCCGACCGGAAGCAAGAGCACTTTCTATGCGGCAGCATCAACGGCGCGAATGAGATCCTGAACATTCGCGTCGTTTCGATCGGCCTGATTGACCGCAGCCCGGTTCATCCGCGCGAAGTCTTCGCGGATGCGCTATCCGACCGGGCTGCCGCCGTCATCGTTGCCCACAATCATCCGAGCGGTGGTGTCGAGCCGTCGCAGAGCGACATCAACATCACCGCCCAGCTCAAAGCGGCGGGTGAGATCGTAGGCATCGAGCTGCTGGATCACATCATCTTCAACAGGACCGGATACTTCAGTTTTCTGGAAGCAGGAAGGCTGTAGAGTTAGCCCAGAGTGGCGCTTCGCTTGCTGATGCACGTCGAGGACCCGATGGCTCGTGCTGGCTCCATTGGCGAATGCGCGAATCAGCACGGACTGATGTGCACCGCTCCGACTCGGAGAAGCGCTGATGTCGCCCGCACATTCACGCAACAAGGCTACGGGCGAGGATCAGCGCGATGAGCAATGACGCCCACTCCGCCTTCGGCAAACGCTGGCACGATGCCGCAGGCGTGCACATCGACGTGCGCGGCCTGCCGCCGCCGCAGCCGCTGGTGGCGATCCTGCGCCTGGTGCGCGAGCAAGGCGACGCCGGGGCGGCGCTGATCGTGCACCACGATCGCGACCCGCTGTTGCTCTACGCTGAACTGGCGCAGATCGGCTGGTGCGCCGAGCGCATTGCCGGTGAGCCGGGCGAAGTGGTGCTGCGGCTCGAACGTGCAGCGGGAACAGCGTGACCCGCGCGAAAACTGTTGCCGGCGTCTTTCTCGCGGATGCGACGAGCCGCTTGCTGCCGGTGTCGATCCCGTTTCGCTTCTTCGGCGCGGCGCTTGTCTACCACCTGCTGGCGTGGCTCGCGCTGCTCGCGGGGTCGGCGGGCGTGCCGCGTTTCGCGGGCGGTCTGGGCTGGCCGCTTGCCGCGCTGCATCTGGTCACGCTCGGCGTGCTGGTGATGACTGCCATCGGCGCCAGCCTGCAACTGCTGCCGGTGGCGACGCGCCAGCCGCTGCGATCGGTGCGCTGGGCGGCGGCGATCTGGTGGTTGTACACGCCCGGCGTGGCCGGCGTCGCCCTCGGCATCGGCAGCGCCACGCCGCCGCTGTTGGGGCTCGGCGCGTTGGCGGTGCTGCTGGCGCTGCTCGCCTTCGCGGCGCTGTTGGCAAACAACCTGCTCCGGGCGCGCGGCATGCGCGCGGTGGTGGCGCATGGTTGGGCGGCGCTGGCTTGCCTGCTGGTCGTGCTGGCAACGGCGCTCGCGCTCGCGCTTTCCTATCTGGGCCTGCCGCTGCTCGAGCGCGCGACCGCGCTGGTGCTGCACCTCATGTTCGCGAGCTACGGTTTCATGGGCCTGCTTGCCTTCGGCCTGTCGTCGATCCTGGTGCCGATGTTCGCGCTCTCAGCCGCGCCCGACGAACGGCAGAGCATCGCCGCATGCGGGCTCGCCGTGGCGGCGCTGGTGCTGGCCGCACTCGGCGCTCTCGGCATCGCTGCGCCGCTGCTGCGCCTGGGCGCGATTGGCCTGGGCGCCGCCGCGGTCGCGATCCATCTGCACCTGATGCTCGGCGCATTGCGAACCGGCATGCGGCGCAACCTCGGACGCTCGTTGACGCTGGTGCGCATCGGTTGGGTCGCGCTGGTGGCGAGCCTTTGCATCGCGCTCGCGGTTCAGCTTGATGCACAGTTCGCCGCGCGTTTCAACCTGCCCACCCTGTTCGGCCTGATGCTGATCGTCGGCTGGCTGCTGACTTTTCTGCTCGGCATCCTGCAGCGCATCCTGCCGTTCCTGGCGTCGATGCACGTGGCGCGTGGCCGGCAGCGCCCGGCCACGCCATCGTCGCTGAGCTTCGATGCCGCGCTCGCGCTGCACTTCGCGTGTCACCTCGCGGCGCTCGCCGGGCTCGCGCTGGCGGTGATCGCCGACAGCGCAAGCATGGCTGCGCTCGCGGCCGGCGCCGGTGCGCTTGGCGCCACGGCGTTCGGTGCGTTCTTCGTCATCCTGCTGCGCCGCATGAACGCTGGAGCGGCGGCGCGCCCACGGACCACGCCGTCGGCTTGAGTTGCGTCAAGGGCGGGGGCGCCGCCGGCGCTATTCTGGTACCCGGCTACCAATATTCGATGGCCAGAAGGATTCATGCGTCAAATCAGCCACGCCCTCGACACCGAACATCGGCAGAGCCTCGAGCTGCTCGGCCGCGTCGAGCAGGCATTCGCGCGAGGGCAGGGCGCTGCGCTTGACCCCGGGTTCAAAACGCTCGCTGCAGCGTTCACGCGCCTTGTCGAACACGACATCGGACGCCACTTCGCTTTCGAGGAATCGGAACTGTTCCCGCGCATGGCGCAGGCCGGCGAGGGCGACATCGCCGAGTTGCTGAAGGAAGAACACGACGCGATACGCGCGGTGGCCGACGAGATCCTGCCGCTGGCGCAAGCCGCCGCAGCCGGAAACCTCGATCCGAGCGGCTTCGCTGCGCTCAAGCGCGGCGCGCTGGAGATGGTCGAGCGCCAGGTGGCGCATATCCAGAAAGAAACCATGGCGCTGTTGCCGCTGCTGGACGACCTGCTCGACGACGACTCCGACCGCGAGCTGGGTTTTGCCTACGCGTCGAACTAAGATGCCGAGCCCCAGACTCGTACTGCGTCGCCCGCAGGGCCCGAAAATGGCGCCTTCCTGGCCCGTTGCGCCGGACCTCTGCGCGCGGCCGAGCGCGGCGTGTCACCGTACCCGCTGGCACCGCGCCCGCTGACACCGAATCCGCTGACACCGCACCCGCTGACACCGCGCCCGCTGACATCGCACCCGCTGACACCGAACCCGCAACAAGGACCCACAGCATGGAACACGACCTGACCCCGGCGGTGACGGTGCGCGCGATGACGAAGCAAGACCTCGATGCGGTGGTCGCGATCGACGCCGCCCTCGAAGGCCGCCAGCGCCGCGCCTACTTCCAGCGCCGGCTGGCGAGCGCGGTGAAGGAGCCGCGCCTGCACGTGCAGCTCGCCGCGGCCGACGCCGACGGCCT
>Ga0315287_10001225_pt1 | contig 23478 bp, 17 predicted proteins | sample YL17G11_0_MG_FD_205037 | JGI IMG/M metagenome (GOLD analysis project Ga0315287, IMG submission 205037) | Sediment microbial communities from Yellowstone Lake, YNP, Wyoming, USA - YL17G11_0 | ecosystem: Environmental > Aquatic > Freshwater > Lake > Sediment | place: USA: Wyoming | collected... | reverse complement strand
AGGCGGCGGAGCGCGAGTCGGACCGCGCGCGCGAGGTGGCGCGCGTCGCGTCGGGCAAAGCCTTGCTCGAGGCTCAACGCCTCGCCAAAGAGGTCGAGCTCAAGCGCAACCTGGACCTGCGCCGCATCGAAAAGGAGGAGGAGGCGCGGGCGCGGGCGCGGGTCAAGGCCAAGCTGGAGGAGGACCGGCGCGCGCGCCGCGCGGCCGCGGGGCTGCCGATGGACGAGTCGCCGGAAGAGGCTGCTGTGCGGGAGGCGCGCGAGGCGCAGGCTGCCGCGGCTGCTGCCGCGGCGCGGCTGCCGCCCAAGCGTGCGTCGACGCTCGCGGCGCAGCGCGAAACGTTGGTGTCTATGAAAAAGGCTGCCATGGCGGCCCCCGACGCGGCCACGGCGACCGCGGCTTTCAAGGCGTGCTGCGAGACGATGCTCAAACTGCTGGCCAACGCGGCCAACGCGCCCGGCGAGGCCAAGTTCCGGCGCCTGCGCGCCGCCAACGCCGCGCTCGCGGCCCGTGTGTTCGCCGTGCCCGGCGCCACCGATTTCCTGGCCCTCACCGGGTTCAAAGTGGTGGTTGAGGAGGGCGAGGGCGGCGCGCCGGAGACGGTGTGGGTGATGGCCGGCGACGGCGACGGCGGCCCGTCGCCCGTCGACCTCGCCGAGGCGGGCGGCGTCCTCGATTCCGCCATCAACAACCCCCTGTTTGGCGCGCTGTGAGAGAGGGGGGGGGAGGGAGGGAGAGGCGTGTGTGACGCGGCAGCGGCGCCGCTCGGTGTTGCAGGCGCGCGCGCGTGAGGCTCTCGCTGTCCTTCTCTCCTGTTCAATAGCTGCGCCCCCACAGCGCCCAGTTCTTGGCCGGCTTGCCCGACGCGAAGCAGACCGCCCCCTCCGGCAGCGGCGGCTGGTCCAGGGGGATGCACAGCGTCTTGGCGCCCATGGCGTCCGGCCGCGCCGACCGCGCGCGCACCGCGTCTTCGACCGCCTTCTCGTCCGCCCACGGCGCCAGCACGCAGTGGCGCCGGTCCAGGGCCGCCATGAAGGCGTCCCACGTGGTGGCCGTCTCGCGGCAGGCGTCAAACTCGGCGCGGCGGGCGGCGAGGAGGTCTGCCTGGATGGCGTCGAGGAGCGCGGCGGCGCGCGCGGGCGCGTCGGCCCACGCCACCGCCTCCTTGACCCCGGAGTCCCGGCGCACCAGGACGCAGGTGCCGCCCTCCATGTCGCGCGCGCCGACCTCGAGGCGCAGCGGGACGCCCTTGGTCTCCCTGGGGAGAGGACAAGGGGGCGGTCGGCCGCGCGCGCTTCCGACGCCCTTTCGCCACCGCCCTCTTTCCCCCCCCTCCCCCCCCTCTCTCTCACCAGTGCGCGTACTTCCACCCCGGCGTCACGTTGGTGCGGTCGTCCACCCTCCCCCGCACGCCGCACTTTCCCCCGGGGCCGAACCCGGTCGCCGCCGCGGCGGCCACGAGGTCGCCGCACTTGGCGTTGACGGCGGCGACTTCTTCGGGCGACATTTTGGAGTTGATGATGGGGATGGCGATGATGTGGAGAGGGGCGACCCGTGGCGGCATCACCATCCCCTTGTCGTCGCCGTGCGCCATGACCATGACCCCGATCGACCGCGTCGAGAGCCCCCACGAGTTCTGGGAGGGTGGAGGAGGGTGCGCGTATTGGGGCGGGGGCGTCGAGGCGAGCGGGGCGAGGGGTCGGCCGCGCGCCGCCGCCGCCCCCCCTCCGTCCCCCACCTGCCACGCAAACCGCTTGCTCCCGTCTTCGGCCTCGAACTCGATCTCAAACATCTTGGAAAAGTTTTGGCCGAGGTGGTGCGAGGTCGCGCCCTGGACGCCGCGGCCGGCGGCGGGGACGTAGGCCTCGACCGACGTCGTGTACGCGGCGCCCGCGAACTTCTCCGCCTCGCTCTTCCGCCCCTTGACGACCGGCACCGCCAGCAGCTCCTCGTACGTCGCCGCGTACAGGTCCAGGATGTGGGCGACCTCGGCCTCGGCCTCGGGCGCGGTCGCAAACGCGGTGTGCCCCTCCTGCCACAGGAATTCGCGCGTGCGGATAAACGGCGTCGGGTGCTTAAACTCCCACCGCACCACGTTCGTCCACTGGTTGAGGCGCAGGGGGAGGTCGCGGTGGGACCGGGTCCACTGCGCAAAGTAGGGGTACATGACGGTCTGCGGGACGGGGCGGCGAGGGGGTCGGGGTCGCCCGTGCCGCGCGGCGCGCGCGCCCGCCGGCGCGCCGTCCGGCGCCCAACGGCCCCGCCATCACGCCCAACGACGGCGCCCACATCCGGCACCCCTCCACGCCAACCCATCACCTCGGACGTGGGCCGAATCGCGATCGGGCGCTCGAGCTCCGACGACCCCGACTTGGTCACCCACGCGACCTCAGCGGAAAAGCCTTCCACGTGATCCTTTTCCTTGTTGAGTTTGTCCTCCGTGACAAACAGGGGAAAGTACGCGTTTTCGACGCCCGCCGCTTTGATGGCCCCCCCGAAAAAGTCTTGGATCGCCTCCCACACCGCGTACGCCCACGGGCGCAGGATGTAGCACCCCGAGACGTCGTAGTAGGAGATCATTTCGGACGCGAGCAGGGTCGACGTGTACCACTCAGCAAAGTTTTCTTCTTTGCCGACGCGCAGGCCGAGCTTGGTCTCCTTCTTCTTGCCGCCGCCGGGCGCGCCTGGAGAGAGGGGTGTGTGGGGCGCGTGCGAGCGTGTGGCGTCGCGCGTGGCGGTGGCGGCGCCCCCGCCACGGCCGCGTCCCGCCGCTCCCCCACCTTTCTCCTTGGGCGCCTGCGCGGGCTTGTCCTTCTTCTCCTTCTTGGGCTTGTCCTTCTTGGGCTTGGCGTCGGCCGCGGGCGGCGCGTCGCCGACAGCGAGCGCGGCGACGCTTGCGGCGGCCGCGTCCTGCCGCGATGGGGGGTGGGGGGTGGGGATTGGCCGGGGCGCCCGCGCCTGGCGCGCTCTCGCATCGCTGCCGCATTGCCGAGAGGGCCGGTGGGGCGGCCTGCCGCGCTCGCGGCGTCGGCCGCGCGCCGCGCCGCGGCACGCCCCCATCGCGCCTCCCTCTCACCGCGGGGTCGCTCATGTCAGGCGGGCGGGGCGGCGCGAGAGTGGGGGAGGAGGAGGCGGCGCCGCCGGCGAGCGGGGTGTGTGGCGGGCGCCGCGGCGGGCCGTCGCTCGCGCTCGCTCGCCAGGCTCGCCCCCCACGTGCGCCGCCACCGCCCCCACACAAGGACGCCGCAACGCCCCCGAAATCAGGGTGCAGCCCGCCACCCCCTCCCCCTCACTCGTACCGCGTCGGCGCGCGCCCCTTGTGCGCGCGCTTGCCGCGCCCCTCGGGCCCGCCGTCGGCCGCGCGCACCTGCAGCGCGCGCTTGTGGTCGAGCATGGACAGGAGCTGGGGAGGGGGAGGGGGGGTGTGCGGGGTGGGCGGGGCGCCAAACCTCGAGCGCCGCCGGCCGCCCGCCTCTCGCCGCGCTGCTACCTCGAGCCGCAGCGCGAGCCACGCGCCGCACGCCGCCCGCGTGGGCGTCGCCGGCCCCGCGGTCGACAGCCCGAGCTCGGCGAGGGCGGCGTCGACGCCGCGCGCGGCGCGCGGGCCGCCCGCGCGCGTCGCCTGCGCGTCGGCGGCGGCGCGCGCCGCCGCGCCGCGCGCGACCGCGCCCGGCGGAGGGCGGGCGGGCCGCGCGTCCAAGTCGTACAAAGTCGGCTCCCCCGGCGCCGGCGCCGCAGAGTAGTCGGGTAGCGACGCCGCGAGGCGCGGGTCGGGCGGCGGCGCGCCCGCGCGCGGCGCGCCGCCGAGCGCGGACTTGCGCTCGCGCCCCGCCTCGCCCCGGCGCGCCGCCTCGATCTTCTTGGCGGCCTCGATCAGCTCGTTCTCGGCGGCGTCGGCGCCGGGGGCGCGCGCCAGGAAGAGGTCGAGCGCGGCCTTGCGCTCGCGCTCGGCGCGCGCGGAAAACGGCGCCCGCACCTCGACGTGGTGGCTCGCCGCCGCGGGCCCGCCCTCGCGGGCGATGAGCAAGGCGCGCGAGATGGCGTAGTAGCGCTCCTTGAGGTCGTCCAGGTCGCGGGGAGGGCCGCCCGGGAACTGAGGAGGCGGGGGAGGGAGTAGGGGGGTCGTTGTTGGCGGGGAAAAAGGCGCGCCCTCGCCACCACAGCCCCCATCACCCTCCCCTCACGTCGTAGCGGTCGGAGACGACGAGGAAGCGCAGGCCGAAGCGGTCGAGCGAGTCGAGGAGGTAGTCAGTCTCCTCCCGGGTCCACCCTCCGTCCCGCGGCACGACCGCGCCCCACTCTTCGTCGTCGTAGCGCAGGGCTTTGGGGTGGCGGTCGAACGCGGCGAACGGGTAGGGCTTGCCCCCGTCGAACGGGGGGGGGTCGGCGGCCGCGGCGGCGGCCGCGGCGTCGGCACCGCCGGCCGCGGCGGCGGCGGGCAGCAGGCATTTCGTCCAATGGCTCAGCCGCAGGCCGTCGGACCGGGCCGGGTTGTCGAAGGCGCGAAAGCGCCACGCGACGCGCGACCGCGCGGTCGTCGCCCGCTTATGCTTGGGACCTTTGACGCCGGCGGCTTTGAGGGCGGCGGTGGCGGCGGAGGGGGCGATGGGGTGGGCGCTGTGGGTGGGGAGGTGGGGGGGTCGGGGTCGACGGTCGAGGCGCGCGGACGGCCTCCTCCCGACCGCCGCCCACCCCACTCGACCCTCACGCACCCGTCGAGCAACGCAAACGCCTCGCGCGACATGCCTGCCGGCCGCGCGGGCGCGCGCGGGCGCGGCGCGCGCCCGCGGTCGGGCGCCGTCGCCGCGTCGATGGCCGCCACCACGGCGGCAGCGCCAGTGGGTGCGCGGGCGACCCCCATGATGTCCTTGACGTCGGACATAGCGGCGGGAGGGGGATGGGGGGACGCGGCACGCGCGCAGGGGGGACGCGCCTCTGCCTCGGCCGCGGGGGCGCGCGGCGGGCGGGCCTGTGGCCTGGCAAGCGCGCGCGCCGGGCGGCGGGGCGGCGCGGGCTGTGAGGGGCGTGACGACGCGCCAGCGACGGCGCCACAATCGACGCCGCGCTGAGCCGCGCCCGGCGACCATGGACCACCCCGTGCTGGCCGCCACGATCGACGGAAGCGTGTGGGTGGCCGGCACTCAGAGCGCGGCGCTCGGTGAGGGGGGAGGGAGGGGGTGGTGGGGGGCGACGCGGCCCGACCCTCGCCGCCCACCCACGGCCCCCTCCTCCTCTCCTTTTCAGTGCTCGGCATGGCCGCCTGCGCCGCGGTGGGCGCCGCCGTCCTGTCGACCGCTGCCAAGCTCGGCCCCGACGCGGCGCCCGCGCCCCCGGCCGACGCCGACGCCAAGCAGGCGCGCCGCGTCGAGCGCCTGGACCCGCGCGCGCCGCCGCCGCCGCCGAAAAAGGAGTGAGGAGGGAGTGCGGGAGAATGGGAGAGAAGAGAGGGGGGCGCGGCTTCGGGACGGGAGAAGCGCGCGGCGGCGGCCGCGCCTTGGCCCGCCGTCGCACGGGGGAAGCGGCGCCGCGCACTGCACACCAATGCATACAAAAAAATCACTGGGCGCGACCCTCCGTCTCTCTGTTCACGCCGCGCCGCGGCCGCCCGCCGCGCGCGGCGCCGACCGCGGCGGCCGCGCGGGCGAGCACCCGCCCTCGTCCGGCGGGGGCGGCCCGCCCAGCCCCGACCAGTGCCCCGGGGGCGGCCCGTTGGACGCGGGCGCGGGCGGCGCGAGCGGCGCTAAGGCGGGCGACGCGGGCGTCAGCGCGTCGCCGCCGCTCGGCGGCTGCGCGCTGGCGCGCGGGCGCAGCACGGCGGGCGAGACACCGATCAGTTCGGGCGAGGAGGCGCGGGGAGGGTGTTGGGAAAAGGGGGGCGGGTTGGCGCCGTCGGCGTCGGCGTCGCCGCCGTCGCCGTCGCTCCCTCCCTCATCCACCTCCACGACAACGACGTCGTCCGCGCCCCACGCATCGTCCCCGCCGTCGGGCGGCGGCGGCGTGGCGGCGTCCAGGTCGGCCGACGGCTGCCGCGGTGGCGAGCCCGCTGGCGACGGCGACCGCGCGGCCGGCTCCGCGGCCGCCAACGCCACCGCCGCCGCCGCCGCCTTGCGCGCGCCGTCACGCGCGCGCGCGTCGCGCGCCAGGGCGGCAAACGAGTCGGCGCCGGGTGGGCGGGCGGCGGCCGCGGCAGCCACGCGCAGTGACGGCGCCGCCGCGCGTGCCGCGCCCGCGCCCCCGCGCGCCACCCGGCGCGCCACGTCGGCAAGCGTGACGCCGGGTGCGCCGGCGTCGTTGGCGGCGAGGACGGCGACCCGAAAGTCGCGCCACACGCGTTCGAGGGCCGGGCGCGCGCCCGCGGTCGGCAACCCGTACGCTCCCAGGCGCGCCTTCAGGTCCTTGTCTTTGAGCAGCGGGAGGCAGAGCTTGGGCGGGACGGCGAGGCGGGTCGTGGCGGCGGAAGGAGCGTGGGCGTGGACGGGCGCGGGCGCCGCGCTTCCGCTCCCGCCGCCCTTGGACCGCTCCAGGCAGGAATCCAGGTGCGCATTGATCAGGGCAGGCGTCACCATGCCGTTGCAGGAGGGGCAGGCGACGAGGTTGGCGGGCGGCGGGCGGGAGGCTTGGGGGGGGGCGCCGCGCACGCTCGCGCTCGCTTCGCAGCGCTCGCCGCCGCCGGCCCCCGCGGCCGCGTTCTGTGCCTTGCGCTTGCGCGTCGACCGCGGCGGCGACGGCGCCTCGCCGCCGGGCGACCACGAGGGCGACGCGGGCGTTGGGCCGGCGTCGGCGTCGTCGTTGCGGGCCGCCCGCCCCGCCGGCCGCCGCCGGCCCGGCGTGGAGTCATCATTGCTCTTGGCCGCCGCCGCCGCGACCGCCGCCACGATGGTCGGCCGCGCGGCGGCGACCGCGTCGGCGAGCGCGCGCAGCCCGGCCGCGGGCCTCAGCGCGCGCGCGTCGGCCGGCGCCCGGCACGCGGGGCAGGCGGTCTTGCCCGTCTGACGCGCCTGGTACTCCAGGGAGGACCGGATGCAGGCGGAACAAACTGGGAGAGGATTGAAAAGGGGGGCATTGGTTGTTCGGCCCGCCCCGCGCCCTCGTCGCCCTCACCACCCCCACCACGCTCTCACAGTCGTGCCCGCACTCGAGCGAGAGAGGGGCCGCGTACGCCTCCTGGCAGATGGGGCACGCGCGCGCGGCGTCGAGCGCGGCAAGAGCGGCCGACGCTGCGGGGCCGGCGGCGGCCCAATCAGATGGGCTGGCCATCGGGCGGTGGCGCAGTGGGCGCCCCGGCTGGCCGCGGCGCGCTGTGGCGCCGGCGATGGTCTCTCTCTCTCTCCCTCCCATGTTTTTTCTGGGCCCCTTTTCGTTCCGCACACGACGTGGTGTGCGCGTGTACGCGCTGGCCTCGATCGCGCCGGGCGCCGCGGCCGCGTGGGCGCTGTCGGGGCGGCGCTGCGGCGACCGCTGACACCCTATGGCCCGCCACAAGCGCCGGCGCCGGTCCCGGTCGCGGTCGCGGACCCGGTCGCCGCGGCGGGCGGCGGACGAAGCGCTGCGCGTGGCAGCGGGGCTGGACGACGGCGCGGCGGTCGCGTCTGCGCTCGCGGCGGGCGCCCGCGTGCGCGCGCGCGACGGCGCTGGCTGGACGGCAGTGCACCACGCGGCCGCGGCCGGCGCGGACGCCGCCCTGGGCCTTCTGCTGGCCGCGGGCGGGTCGGCGCGGTCGGCGGCGCGCGACGCAGCGGCCGACGGCCCCGCCCACCTCGCGGCGCGCGCGGGCCACATGACGACGCTGGCGGTCTTGTTGGCGTGGCGCCGACCGGCCGACCCGGACGCCGCCAACGCGCGCGGTGAGACGCCCGCGTCGCTCGCCGAGGCCGCATTTGCGCGCGCGGACGAGGCCGACCGCGTGGCCGACCGGGTGGCGCTGGAGGACGATTGGGAGGCCCGCCTGCGGGCGGCGGCGTCGGACGACGGGGAGCAGGAGTACGAGTGGGGCGCGCGCTGGTGGGGGGAAGCGGCCGAGGGGGAGAGCGAGGACGCGTACGCCGCCCGGGTCTACACCACGCTGGAAGCGAGGGCGGCGCGCGCGCGGGCGGGGGCTGCGGGCGCGACCGCGGCGCAGTGGCGCGCGGCGGGGGCCGGCGCGCGGAGAGGCGCGCCGCCGCCGCAAGCGCCGCCGCCGCAGCCGACCCCCGACTGGCGCGAGGCCGCGGCTCAAGCCCGCCCCACCGCGCTGCGCGCGGTCCACGAGGCGGCGTGGGCCGCCTTTGCCCGCGCGGCGGCGGCGGCGCCGCCCGGCTCCCTCCCACCGTCCTCCGTCCCCATCCCATCCTCCCCCCTCCTCCTCCTCGCGGGCGAGCCAGACCCCCGGCGCGCGGCGCGGGCCGCGCTGCTGACGTGGCACCCGGACAAGTTCGGGCAAGCGTTTGGATCGGTGCTCGCGCCCTCGGGAAAGGACGCCCTCCTCGCCCGCGTCGGCGCGGTCGCGCGCGCGCTCACCGAGGTGGCCACGAGGCGCGGGTGAGAGGGTTGTTGGTTGATTTGTGTGTGTCGCTTCGGGTTTCATTGTCCCCGGGTCGGTCCCTCTCTCCCTCTCCCCCCTCGCTCCCCTCGCCCTCGTCACCCCGAGTGATCAAACTTGCACGCCGGCCCGAACTTGCACTCGCGCGTGCGCGCGTGGTGCGCGCAGCGCGGCTCGCCGGGGCGCAGCGGGTGGCCGCCCGGCGTGCGCGCGACCGAGTGCTCGGGCGGGTGGTCGAACCGGCACCCGTCGGCGAAACGGCAGTGGCCCGTTTTCACGAAAAAGTCGCACGGCAGCGCGCCGGGGCGGCGGGGGTAGGTGGGGCGAAAGACGGGTGCGGGCGGCGGCGGCGTCGCCGGCACGGCGGCCGCCGCCGCCGCGCGCGCGGCGGCGAGCACGGCGGCCGCCACGTCGGGCCGGGGCAGCGGCGCCAGCTCGGCCCGGGGGCCGGCAGCCGGAAACGGCGCGGGCGCGGGCGCAGGCGGCTGCCGCCGCGGCGTGGGGGCGGCGCGCGGCGTGCCGCCCAGCGGCTTGCCCGCCCCCGGCACCGGCCCCAGCGGCAGCAGGCCAGCTTCGGGCGGCAGAAAGGGGGCAAGGGCGGGGTCGGTGGGAAGGTGGCGGACGGCAAAGGCAAAGCAGGCGAGGACGAGGCGAGGGAAGCGCGCCGCCCAAAACGACATGTACCCCTCCGGCGGCGCCCCGAGCGCCGCCTGCACGTCGGGCGCCAGCTCCCGGTAGTGGGCGTGCTTGTTGCGGACGCAGCGCAGGAGGTCGCGCAGGGAGCGGGGAGCATAGCGCCGCCGCGCGGCGGCGCCGCCGGTCAAGAGGGCGGGCGGCACGCGGTCCGTCCACGCGCCGGCGCCCAGCGCGTCGGGCGCATAGGATTCCAAAGCCAGGAGCAGTGGGGACGGCGCGGGCGCGGCGTCGCCGCCGGCCGACCCCGCACGGTCTTCCGGCTCGACGCGGTCCGACAGCGCGACGAGAAAGGCGACCCGCTCCCCCGCCGACCACCACAGCGGGTGCGCGAGAAGGGCGGCCACCGGCGGGCGGGCCCTGGGGCTGCGCGCCAGGGCGGCGGACACGGCGTGGCAGGCTTCGGGGAGGTGGCGCAACGCCCCGCGCGGGTCGACGTCGCCGCGCAGAATCCGGAAATCGCGTTCATACGTCTCCCCCGCCGGGTGGCCGCCGCCCGTGAGCGTGTGATAGAGCAAAAGCCCGTACGCGTACACGTCGGCGCCGCGGCCGAGCGAGGGCGGCGGCGCGGGCGGCGCGCCGCCGGGCGGCGGCGGCGCCGCCGCGGCCGCCGCGCGCCGCGCGAGCGCCTCGGGCGCCTGCCACCCGGACGACCCGCCGCCGCCGCCCGTTTCCAGGGACGAGCCCCCCACCGGCAGGCACCGGGCGGCGCCCATGTCGGAGACCTTGGCGACGCGCGCCGCAGTCAGCAGGATGTTGGCGGGTTTGAGGTCGCGGTGCACGAGCCCCAGCGCGTGCAGCGCGGCCACGCCCGCCCCCGCCTCACGCGCCAGGCGCAGGGCGAGGGGGGTGGGGATGGGGAGGCCGGCGTGGGGGCCGGCGTCGGGGGTCGTCGTGAGCGCGGACGCGGGCGAGGGGTCGGCCACGAGGTCCGCGAGCGTCCCCGCGCACCGCTCCAGGGCGAGGTAGCAGAAATCGGCGTCCTCCTCCACCGCGTGGCAGCGCACGATGTTGGGGTGGGCGTCGGCGGCGACGAGCGCGCGCGCTTCGGCGGCCGCGTCGGCCGCGAACCGGCGGAGCAGCCGTTTGACAGCCACGTCCCGCCGCGCGCCCGCCCCGGACGCCAGCGCGCCGGCGAAGACGAGCGTGCCGCCGGAGCCGTAGCCCAGGATGTCGGGGCCGTACGTGAGCGCGCCGACGCGCGCGGCGCCGGGCGGGAGGGGGGGCGCGGGCGGGGGCGCTGGCTCGGGCTCCGGCCCCGGCCCCGGCTCGGCCGCGGCGGGCTCGGCGACGGCAGGCTCGGGCTCGACGACCGGTGCGGCCGCCGTGGCGGCGGCCTCCTTTTCGGCGGCCGCGGCGTCGGCGTCGGCGGCGGCGTCGGCGGCGACCGCCGCGCCGCCGCTTCCGCCGCGCGCCAGCGCCGCCCCGCCCGCCGCCGCGACCGCGACGGCGACCGCGATCGCAAACAGGGACGGCGCCTTGCGGCCGTCGGCGCCAGCGGGCGGCGCGGGCGGGGGCAGGGGCAGGAAGCGCGGCGCGCCGCCCGCGGCCGCCGCCACGACCGTGTGCCGCCCCAGGCGCGGGCCGCCGTCGGCGGGCACCAAGGACAGAGGTGAGCCTGCATCATCTCCTGCATCGCCGTCGGGCGCGGTGGCGAGGGCGACAAGGGCGCCGTCGACCGGCGCGACGACGACGGAGCCCCCGGCCCCACCTACCCCCCACCCTTCCCCTCCGTCCAGCGGCAGCGACGCACCGTCCCCGTCAAAGGCGGACACCGCGGGCGAGGGCAGGCGCAGGGTCCAGCCGCCGGCGCCGGGGCGGCGCAGCGCGGCGCGGCCCGAGGCGTCGGCGACCGCGGCGACGCGCCACAGGCCCGCGTCGGCCGTCGTCGTCGCGCCGGCGGCGGGGTCGGTGGATTCGGCGGCGCCAAGGGCGCGGCCCGCGGCGGTGGCGGGGAAGTGGGGCGCGCGCGCGGCGTCCGGCGGCGCGCGCGCGCGCGCGCCGCCGCCGCCGCCGCCGCCGACGTGCGCGACGCGCGACCACGTCAAATTCCACAGGGTCGCCCCCGTCGCCGAGTCGACGGCGCGCACCATGTAGTCGTGCCGGCCGACGGCGATGGTGGGGCGGGGAGGAGGGGCGAAGGAGAGCGGGTCGCGCGCGCCGCCGCCGGCTCCCCTCCTTTCCCCGCCCACCAGCGCCTCCAAATCCCCCCCACCCCCTCCGTCCTCGACGTAAGCGCGCTCCAGGGCGCCGGTGGCGGCGTCCAGCAGGAAGAGGGAGGTGCGGCGCGAGCCGAGCACCGCGCCGCCGTCGGGGGTCAGGGTCGGCGCGGCGTCGACCAGGTCAGGCACCCGCGTCGGCAGCAGGTCCAAAGAGGCGGCGCCGTCGGCCGAGTCGGGGCGGCGGGCGAAGAGAGAGCCGTCGGCGCCGGGGACGACCCCGTCGGCGCCCGCGTCGAGCCCCGCCGACGACACGAGGGCCGACCCCGTGTCAAACGCCCACCGCGGGGACCCGGTGTCAGGGTCGACCGCGACGAGGGTGCCGTCCAGAAGGGCGACGAGGAGGGGGGGGGTGGCGGGGGGGGTGCTGCGGGCATCGGTGGCGGTTGGGGGTCGGGGTTGAGCGGCCGCGCCCCGTCACGTGCGGCGCAGCGATGCAGGCGCGATCGGGCGGGGCGGCACGATGCCCTGGGCCCGGCGGGCGCTGGCGCGGCCCGTTCCCGCCCGCGCGGAAGCCGGCCCACCCCCCTACCCCCCCTCCTCTCACCCGACCACGCCGCCCAGCGTGACCACGCCCTCGCTGCCGTACGCGGGCGCCAACAGGAGCAGGGACGCGACCGCGAGCACGGCCGCGCTGAGCGCGCGGGCGGCCATCGCCGCTCGGGGGCGGGGCGGGGCCGCGCCACGCGCTGCGGCTCGATCCCGCAAACCGGCGGGCGGGCGCCTGGTGGCTGGAGACGGGGGGGTCTGGGGGCGCGAGCGCTGACGCGCACTCTAGTCGGCGCCTCAGCCCCCATCGCCGGGGCCAGGCCGCCGCCGTGACCGCCATGCCACCCCCTCCGACCGCGCCGCCGCCGGCGCGCGGGCCGGGGGACGACGATGTGTTGGCCGCCGGCGCGACGCCGGAGGGCGCCCTGCTCGCGCTCCAGGTGCGGGAAGGGTTGCTGTGGGGTGTTGTCGGCTCGTCGCCGGGCGCGGGCGGCGCCCCGGGCGCGCCGCTGCCGGCGGCGCGCGGCCTAGCCGCCGACGCATGCCGCCTCCCGTCCCCTTTCCTCTCCAGATCGAGGAAGTCTTGGCCGAGGCGACGCCTGACCATGACGCCGTCCTGACCGCGGCGGCCGAGGTGGCGGCCGCGGTCGACGCCGCGCTCGCCGCGGCGCCGCGCGCGCCGGTCGACCCGTCCGCCGTCGCCGGCCTCGCCGCCGCGCTGGGCGTGCCGGTGCCGGGCCGGCTGCGCTGGGAACCGCCCTCAGGGTGCGTGCGGAGAGGGGAGGTGGGGCGGGAGGACGTGGGAGGCGGCCGCAGCGCGCGCGCCGACCCTCCCTCTTTCCTCGCAGCCCGCTCACCCTGGCCGGCCCCGCGGCCGCCCGCGCCGCGTGCCTGACCGGGGCAGATGGCAGCACAGTGACGGTCGACGCCCTTCTGCCCGTGCCGCGGGGGTGCGTGGACGAAAAGGATTACAAGGCGGCGCGGTGGTCCCTCCGCCGCGCCGCCTACCTCGCCGCCGCGCGCGCCGCCCTCGCCGCCGTCCAGTCGGGCCCACTCGCCGGCGCGTCCCTCACCTGGGCCGACGTCGACGGCGACGCGCGGCGGCCGGCGCTCGTGGTCGCGCCGCGCGGCCGCCGCGGCGCCCCCCCGCCGCCGCGCCTCCGCCTGCTGCCTGCGCCGCCGGCCGCCCTGGCGGCCGCCTGGATGCCGCGCCTGGCGCCCGACCGGCGCGCGCTGGCGGTGGGGGAGGGGGGTGGGGATGGGGCGACCCCCTCGTACAACGCCGCCGTCCTCGCCGACTTTTGCCTAGCCGCCCCGACCGCCTGGGCCCGGGCCGCCATCGCGGCATGCCCCGCGGTCGCCGACGCGCTGGCTTTGGCCACCGCCTGGGCATCCGCCGCCCGCCTCGGCGCGGCGCCCGACCCCGGCGCGGGCGCCGGGTTCGCCCTGCTCGCCGCACTGGCCGCCGCCGGGGCGGCCGGCGGCCGCCTGCCCGCGTCCATGACGCCGCTGCAGGCGGCGCGGGGGTTGCTGGTGGAGGTGGGCGAGCTCGGGGGGGGTGCGGAGGCGCGCGCGCTCGCGGCCGTCGCGGGCGGCGCGAACGGCCTGCCGCCGCCGCCTCCTCTGTCTTCCTGGGCCGGCCTCGACCCGCCCGCCCTCATCGCGGCCGACGGTTGGACCAACCTGACGGCGACCGCGACCGCGGGCGGCCTGGCGCGCGCGGCGGCGGCGGCGGCGGCGGCCGTCGCGGCGCTCGACGCCGCGCGCGCCCCTGGCGGCGACGCCGCCGCCACCGTCGACGCCCTCTTCCTCGCCCCGCGCCCCCGCTGGCTGCCCGACTATGACGCGTTTTGGCGCGTCGACGGCGTGGGCGGGGCGGACGCGCCGCTGGCCGGCGACGCGCCGGCGGCGCGCGCGGCCGAAGCCGCGCTCGCCGCGCTCGCGACTCGCGCGCTCGGCGCGCGCGCGCGCCTCGTGCGCGCCCTACCCCGCACGGTGGTCACGGACGCGGATGCGGGGCCGGCGGTGGCGCCGGCGTGCGGGCGCACGGTTCTGCTGGCCGCGCTCGCCGACGCGACCGCGCTGCGCACCGCCCTCGACATCGGCCCCCGCGCCGACGACGCCGCCGCCGCGGCCGCGTTCCGCGCGTTCTGGGGCGACGCCGCGGAACTGCGCCGGTTTGAGGATGGCGCGATCCACGAGGCGTGCGTCTGGCCCGCCGCGCCGGGCGGCGGCCCCGCCGGCGTCGCCGCGGCCGACGCCGCGCTGGCCGCCGCCCTGGCGCGCCACGCGCCCGGGATGAGCGTCATTGGGCTCACCGGCGCCCTGCACGGCGCGCTGGCGGATCCCGGGGTCGACGAGGCGGCCGCCGCGCGCGCGCCGGCCGCGCTGGCCGCCGCCACCACCCTTCTGAGCAAAGCGCTGCGCGGCCTCCCCCGGGGCGCGACCGCGCTGCGCCCGCTGGCCATCATGCCGCTGTCGCCGGAAACGCGGCGGGCGGCGCCGTTCGCCGCACTCCCGCACCCCCTGCTCGGCGGCGCGGCCCCCCCGCCCCCCGGCCGCGGCGTCCCCCGCGTCGCGCCCGCCATCGAGGTCGCGGTCCAGCTAGAAGGCACGGGGCGCTGGCCGGACGACGCGGCGGCGGCGGCCAAGGTGCGGGCGGCGTTGGGGACCCAGTTGGCGGGCGCCCTCACGGACGCCTACCGCTGGCCCGCGGCCGCCTCTGAAGCCGGCGTCGACGTCTGCATCGACGGCTACGCGTTCCGGCTGCGCCTGTGGACGGCGCGCGACGTCGATGGCGCGGCGCGCGACGCGGCGCGGCGCGCGGCGGCCGCGCGCGCGGGCGCGCCGCCGCCGCCCGCCTCGCCCGGCGCGGCCGCCGCGCACGACGCCATGACCGCTCTTCAAGCCCGCATCGCGCACGCCACGCTGCTCGCGCCTCTGGCGGGCGCGGCGCCCGGGTTTGGCGACGGCGCGCGGCTGCTCGCGCGCTGGGCGGGCGCGCACCTCGCGGGCGGCCTCGTCGCCGCCCCCGCGTGGGAGCTGCTGGCCGCCGCCGCGGCCGGCCCTCGCCTGGCGGGCGGCGCGGGCGGCGGCCTGGCGCCGCCGGCAGGCGCCGAGGCCGGTGACGGCGGCGCGGCGCCTGCGACCGGGCTCGCCGTCTTCGCGGCCGCCCTCCGCCTCCTGTCCCACCACCCCTGGCCCGAGCGTCCGCTCGTGATCGACCCCGACGGGTCGTTCGAGGCCAAGGGGAGGGCGGCCGCGCTGCGGCGGGCGCCCGAGGCGCGCGGCACGCGGCTCGCCCTGGCGACGCGCGCCGACGCCGCGGGCGCCGCCTGGACCGCCGCCTGCCCGCCCGCCGCCGCGGCGCGCCTCGCGGCGCTCGCGGGTGCGGCTCTGAACAGGCTGGACGGGTGGTTGGAGGCAGGGGGGCGGGAGGGCGGCATCGTCGAAACCATGTTTGCGCCGTCGCTCGGCGGCTGGGACGCCCTGCTCTGGCTGCGCCCCGCCGCCCTCCCCGGCGGCGGCTCCCGCGCGCCTCCCGGGTCGGCGCCACCGCCTCTCGGGCGCAGGGGGCGGGGGCGGCCGCCGGGGCGGTGTTCGGCGGCGGTGGCGGAAATCGCCGGCGCCGCGCTCGCGGCGCGCGGCGCGACGAAAGCGGCGGCAGAGGTCTTGGCCGGCTTCGACCCCGTGGCCCACTACGCCTCTTTGCTCCGCATCCGCTACGGGGCCATCGCCATCGTGGGCCACGACGCCGCGGGTGGCGGGCGCGCGGTCGGCGTGCGGTGGGCGGTGGCCGCGCGCGCGCGCGCCGCGCCTGGCGGCCTGCCCGGACCCACGGCTCCGCATCCCTCCCCGCCGGCGGCTGTGGAATACGTGACGCTGGACGACGAGGCGGCGCTGGCGGAGATGGCGGGCCTGGGCGCGGGTTTGGTCGACGGGTTTTCGATTCTGCGCCCGCTGCACGCCCCAGAGGCGCCGCAGGCGGGCAAGCGGGCGGGGGCCAAGGCGGCGCCGGCGCGCGCGCCCAAAAAGGCGCGCGCGTGAAGAGGGAGACGGGAAGGGACGGTTGCAGTGCGGGTGTTTGGGGCTCTGTGGAGCGACTCGCGCGTCACCCCCTCTCCCCTCCCTCCCGCCAGGGCCCCGGCAGCGCCCGCGCAAACGCAGCCGCGGCCGCCGCGGCGGCGGCGGGCGTGTCGTCGCACGCGCCGGGGCGCAGGAGCAGGGCGCGCGAGGGCGCGCCGCCGGCCGAGCGCGCCGCCGCTGCCCACGTGCCCGCGTCGCCGCCCGCCCGCAGCAGCGCCTCCCCGCCCACCGCGACCGCCGCGTCCGCCGCCGCGGCCAGCAGGGCGGCGTCGACGGCGGACACGGCGGAGGATTGGGGCGGCGGGGTGGCGAGGGAGAGGCCGCCGGCGGTCGCGCGATAGCGCGTCCCCGGCTCGTGCCCGTCCCCCTCTCCCCCGCCCACCGCGTCCAAGCGGGCCAGACCGGCGTCCAGAGCGGCGGCCAGGGCGGCGAGGGAGGCGGGCGGGGTGGCGGGCGGGACGAGGAGGAGGGCGGCGGCGCGGCCGCGCCGCGCGGCGACCGCGGCGACCGCCTGGCCTCCAGCGTGCAGCGCCAGGGGCGAGGGCGGTGCGCCGGGATATGGCGACACGCCCAGCAAGCCGCTGCCGGGCGCCAGGGGCGCCCAGGCGGCCCGGCACAGGCCGACCGCCCCGCGCGGCGACCACCCCTTCCCCCCCTTGCCCCCGCCCAGCCACGCCCGCCCCGCGGCCGCGACCGCGGCGCCGGCCGACCGCGCCTCGGCGCCGGCGCCGGCGCCGGCGGCGAGCAGGGAGGCGAGGGTGGGGAGGGAGGCGGGAGGGGGGGCGCCGGCGTGAAACGCGACGCCGCCGCCGAGCGTGAGCAGGACGGCCGACACGCCGACGCTGTCGTCGCCCCCAAAATCGTCCAACAGCCCTGTGCCCAGGGCGGCGGCCGCCGCGGCCGCGGCTGGCCCGCGGCGCGCCGCGCGCGGCGCGGAGAGCGGCGCGGCCCACTCCCGCAGCGTGGCCGACCGCGCCCCGCCCCCGCGGTCGGCCAACCAGTCTCCCACCGCGTGCACCGGGGTGGCGAGCGCGGCGCGGGCGGACGCGGCGGTGGGGTCGGCGGCGAGCAAGGGTTGGAGCGGGCCGGCAAGGGCGGCGACCAGGCCCGCGGCGGACGCGAGCGTGGACGCGAGGCGGGCGTCGGTGGGGGAGGACGACCCGATCCAGGCGGCGTCGGCGATCTAAGAGAAGAAGGAGGGGTGGGGAAAGGGTCGGCCGGGGCCGGGCGTGTCGTCGCACCCCCCTTTCCCTCCCTCCTCTCCCTCACCATGAGCCACCACACCCCTTCCTCATCGCTGTGAAACGTCCACCGAGCGCCGGCGCAGTCGGCCGACGCCAGTGGCGCGGCGGCCGGCGCCCACGCTGCCGCATAGGCTCGCAGCCCGCCCGCCAGCCCCACGAGTGCCGCCACCGAGTCGGGGGTGAGGGTGGGGGGGTAGGCGGCCAGCACCTTGTCCTGGGCGTCGCCGTCGGCCTGGAGAGGGGAGGAGGGCGGGTCGGCGGGTGCAGCGCGTGGCCGCTTCCGCCGCCGGGACTCGATCGGCCACTCGCCTGGCCGCGGCGTTCGTCAAATACGACCAGCCGCAGGGGCGGCGGTGGCGCCGGCGCCATCGCGGGGCGGAGTGGGGGGCGCCGGCAGCAGTTCTGCCACTCTACAGACCGCGCCGCCCCAATGCGCGCCCTCGCGAGCCAGGGCCGGGCCTGTGCGCCGCCCGGCACCACCGGAAGGCGGCCAGGGCAGGCGCCAGGGCGCCGGCCACCGCGGCCGCCGCGTCGCGGGCGCGATTCGCCCGTGCCCGGGCCGCAGACTGCCGTGGCCAGGGCCGCGCCAGACGCCAACGCCGACGGCGAGTGGGAGCAGGGGGCGCCAGGGCGGGGCGGAGCGGGAACACGCTTCGTGTCGCCGGCGACCCCTCCCGTCCTCTCTCCTCCAGCCGCCGCCATCGACCTGGCCACCATCGCCGACCTGGGCGACCTGGTCACCATCCAGTACACCCTGGCCGACGACGGGGGAGAAGTCCTCGACTCTTCCCGCGCGCGCGACGAACCCCTCACCTTTGAAGTCGGCGCCGGCGACGCGTTCGGCAACCCCATCTACCAAGCGTTCGACGGCGTCGTGCGCGGGTTGGCCCTGGGCGAGAAATCGACGCTGCGCGCCGAGGGCGAGCCCTGGACGCCGGACCGCTGCTGGCGCGTGCCCGGCGACCACCCGGAGGTGGCCCGCCTCGCGGGGCGGTCCAAGAACGTGGGGGGCCTGGCGCCGGGGCTCGTCGTGGAGCTGGCCAACGGGGCAAAGGCTCTCATCGTGGCGATCGACGCGGGCTCGGGGGACGTCACGATCGACGCCAACGACATGCTCGCCGGCAAGGCGCGCGTCTTCGAGCTGGAGCTGGTGGGCTTGGTGAAGAAAGGGGCCGGCAACGAGGCGTGAACACATTTTTTTTTTTGAAGAGGCGTCGCGCCAGGCACCACACGATCAGACTCTCCACCCGCGTCACCCCCTCCCCGCCCCCTCCCGCCACGCGCGCGCCGCCGCCGCGCGCCCCGCCCACGCGTCGTACTCCAGCTCGTAGTAGCGGCGCAGCAGGGAGGCGGGCACGGCGACGAGGGGGTCGGCGGGGGAGGGGGGGGACGGGTGGAGCGGCGTCGCGCCGCACGCGCGGCAGGGGGGCGGCGGGGTGGCGGCGGGGGGCGCCGACACCGGCGGCGCGTCGTCCGCCTCCCACACGGGGGCGCGGCAGGCGTCGGAGGCGGCGTCGCCGTCCGAGGAGGCGTCCGCCGCCGCCGCCGCGTGAATGGCCAGAATGGCCGCCTCGAGCGCGCCGTCGCTCAGCTCGCCCGCCGGCGCCGCCCGCCGGGCCCGCGGCGGCGGCGCGGGCGTGGGCGGCGCGGGCGGCGACCGCGGTGCCGCTTTCGCCGGCGGCGGCGGCGGCGGCGGCGCGAGCGCGACCGCGGGCGGCAGCCCCGCCGGCTGCGGCGCGCGCGCCGCGGGGCGCAGCGCGAGCAGGGCGTCCCGCGAGTAGCGGGTGGAGGGAGAAGGAGGCGGCGGCGACGCGCCAGCCTCGTCCTCTTCCCCCGCCGCGCCGGACGCCGCCGCCTCCCGCAGCGCCAGCATGCGCGCGTGCGTCTCCCGCTCCTCCGTGCTCGGCGGCTCGTACGCGTACACCGCGGTGGGCAGCACGGCCGGCAGGCGGGCCGGCGGCGGGGCGCCGAGCTCGGCCAGGAGCGACGTGAGCCGCTCCAACTCGGCCCCGCCCTCCGCGCACAGCGTCACGCACGCGCCCCGGCCGCCGAAACGACCCGCCCTCCCCGCGCGGTGGGCCAGGGTGGCGGCGTCGCGGGGGGGGCCGTCGGCGTTGAGAACCGCGTTGACGCGGTCCAGGTCGACCCCGCGCGCCCCCACGTCGGTGGCCACCGCGACCCGCGCCCGAAACGCCCTCAAATCGTCCACGGCGGCGCACCGGTCGGCCTGGGGGAGGCCGCCGGAGAGGAGCGCGGGCGGGAAGCCCGCGCGCGCGAGCGCGGCGGCGAGGGACGCCGCGCCCGCGCGCGTGGCGCTGAAGGCCGCCGCCTGGCAGAAAGGGGCGGCGCCCAGGGCGGCGACCGCGGCCGCGGCCCGGGAGGCGGGGGAGCCGTCGCCCGCCGGCGCCCAAAAGTGCGCCACCCCGTCGAGCGCCGCGCCGCGCCCGGGGGCGGCGTCGACCGCCACCGGGGAGGTCATCATGGCAGCGGCCGCATCGGCCGCGGGGCCGTCGAGCGTGGCGGAAAAGGCGAGCGTCTGGCGGGTGGGGGAGGAGGCCGCCGCCGCGACGCGCGCGACGTCGCGCGCCAGCTGCGGCCCGAGCAGCGCGTCCGCCTCGTCCAAGACCAGCAGCGCCACCCGATCCAGCCGCAACAGCCCTCGCTCCACCAACGCCGCCGCGCGGCCGGGCGTGGCGGCGACGACGTGCGCGGGGCGCTTGAGCCGCGCGGCGTCGCCCGCGAGGGGCAGCCCGCCCACAAACGCCGCCACCGCCACCGCGGGCAGGGTGCGCGGCGCGATCGCGGCGATGACGGCCGCGGTTTGGAGGGCGAGCTCGCGCGTGGGGGCCAGAATCAGCGCGCGCGTCGACGGGTCGCCCGCGTCGGCGACCGCGGCCAGGGCGGCCACCGCGAATGCAGCCGTCTTGCCGGTCCCGGCCCGGGCGCGCACGAGGAGGTCGGCGCCGGACAGGGCGAGCGGGATGGAGGCGGCCTAAGGAAGACGAGGGGGTCGCGGGGTCGGCGGCGCGGCCCATGCCCGCGTCTCCACGCTCCGCCTCTCCTCCCACCCACTGACCTGCACCGGGCTCGGCGTCACAAACCCGGCGTCGGCCAGGCCGGACACGAGGGGAGGAGGCACGCCCAGGTCGGCGAACGACGGCGCGGCGGCCGCCGCGTCGGCGGTGCGCCCGGGGCGCAGGAGTATGGGAGGTGGAGGTGGGGTCGCCATGGCGGCGGCGCGCGCGCCAATGCGGCGGGCGCGGGCCCGGGAGTGATGCGGCCGCGCGTCCGCCGCGCTGACCCCGTTTTCACACGCGAGCAGACCCAACGAGCCCCCCAAAACACGCATCCTCACCACCATCACCCGAACGACCGTGGCGGGCCGTCGCGGGCGCAGATCAGGGTGTCGCCCCGCACGTCGCGCGCTATGCGGAGGTCGAAGTCGGCCCACACGTTGTCGAACCAGGACCCGTCGTGGCGCCGTAGTGGTCGCGCACGAGGGGGGCAGAGGCGAGGACCTGGGAAGGGGTGGGTGTTTGCGTGTGTGAGCGTGTGCTTGTTCAACAAAACGGTGTGTGCCGCGTGCGCGTCAACAGGCGGCGAGGGTGGCGGGGGCGGTAGAGAGGCACGCAGGGAGGACTCGGAACCTTTCGCCCGCCTCCACGACGGGCGGCGCCCTGGGGCGCGCCCTGGCCCCCACGGTGGGCGCACTGAGCGGGCGGGCGCCCGGGGCGGCGGCCCTGGACAAGCGCGGTGCGCGCACGCACACGCCGTCCGCGCTGCTGGCGGCCGTCACCAAGGCAGCGCCCCAGTTCCGGGGGCGGGCGCAGCAGGATGCGCACGAGCTGTTGAGATGCCTGCTGGACGGCGTGCGGTGCGAGGAGGACGGCAAGGCTGGTGGCGCCGACAAGGGGCGCAAGAAAGCAGCCGGCCTGCTGCCGCCGCCGTCGGCGTCCGCGTCGTACGCGGAGCGCGTGTTTGGCGGCCAGCTGGCGTCGTGCCTGGCGTGCGCGTGTGGCGACGCGTCCACGAGTGTGGAGCCGTTTATGGATTTGAGCCTGCCGGTGCCGACGGCTGGGGGCGGAGGCGGCGACGCGGCAGCGTCCACCCAGCCGCCCCACAAAAAGGCGGCCAAGAAGTCGGCCACGGCGCTGACCGCCAAGCAGGCCAAACGGGCCGCCAAAGCGGCCAAACAAAAGGAGCTAGCCCACGCCGACGCGGCCGCGGCTGACGAGGCGGCGCCGCCCGGGCTGGCTGCGTGCGCGTGCGAGCCGTCACGCGCCTCGGCTTGGTCACCCGCCCCCGGCGCAGCGCGGCGGAGGCCGCCGCCACCGCGCCGCCCGGCTAGCCGCGCCGAGCGCCGACGCCGCTCAACGCCACGCCGGCCGCGGTGCGCGCGTCGGCGCGGGCGGACGTGGCTAAAGTGGGATGAGGGCGTGTTGTTGTTTGGCGGCGCGGCGGTGGTGGCGGCGCGGAGGGCAGTGGTGTCGGCGCGGAGGGCGGTGGTGGCGGCGCGGAGGGCAGTGGTAGCGGCGCGGAGGGCAGCGGCGTGGCGGCGGGCGCGGCTGCGACCGGCGGCGCAGCAGCAGGCACGCCCGCACCCGGTGCCTCTGCTTCCACGACCGCCTGGTCAGGCCCCTCAGCCAGACCTCCATGCATGCCTTTGATGGCGTCCGCAAACAGAGCCCCCGCAGCCGCGACGCGGGCGGCCAGCGTGAGCGGCGGCGAGTGTGCAGCCAGCGGCGAAGCAGCCGCGGCACCCACCACGCGGCGGCGTTTGGCACGCGGCTGCGGCGCGGGCGTACGAGTCGCGGCCGGTCGTTTGTGCGTGTTGAGCGTGGCGGAAGGTTGGGTGGGGGCCAGCGGGGAGCGAGCCAGCGCTACTGCCCAGCCGCCGCCGTCCCCACTCGCCCCAACGCCATCCCCGCTGGCCCGCGACAGGCGGCGCAGCGGCAAGGGGGCGGGCGGCACACGAGCAGGCGCCGCCAGCGGCGCCGAGCTGCCGCCGCCGACGGCGGCCGCCGTGGCCGCGCTCACGCGTCGCCGCAGCGAGGCGGCCAGGCGCAGCAGGGACGAGGGAAAGGAGGACCCAAAGTCAGCGGCCCGCAGCGGCACGCCGGTTGGGGTGGAGAGGGCTGTGGGGTGGAGAGGTGTGGGAAGAGAAGGGGGTGGTTTGTCACCGTCGAGTGAGTGAAGACACGCGCCCTCTGCCTTTCCCCCGCCACAAACCATGCTCCACCCTCATGCGCGCACTGATCGCCGTCTCCCCAAAGCGCGCGCGCGCGGTGGCCACACAACACACACACGCCACCACCTCTCCCCCTCCACACTCAAACTGCGCCGCCGCGTCGGACAGCAGCCACTCGTCGTCCACCCGGGCGTCGTCGGTGGCCGCCCTAAAATCCACCCAGCGAGGCGCGTTGAAGCGCCAGGCCGGGTCGGAGGGCGGGGCGGGGGTGGCGGGGGGCATGGGGGCAGAGCGAGTGCGCGCGTCCGCGTGGAGAAAGGGTTGGCGGCCGGCGAACCCCCGCACGCGTGACAAGGCGAGACGGTGAGGATATGCGCAGGCAGGAGGGCGTGCGTTGCGGTGGGTTGAGGGGGACACACGGAAAAAGAGTAGGCGCTCCCTCGCTCGTCGCATTGGTTCTCTCACGCTCTCGCTCCCCGCGCCTCTGCCCCCCAAACTCGCACCCCAACCCCCCACACTATGCCGCCCACCCTCACCGTCTGCCTCCTCCTGCTGGCCGCCGCCGCGTCCGCGTCGGCGGCGGCCGACCCCGCGTTCCGCGTGCCGCCGTTGCCGTACAATCTGTCTGCGCTCGCGCCCGCTGTGCCGGAGGACACGCTGGCCCTACACTATGGCGTGCACACCAAGGTGAGTTGGGGTGGATGGGGAGGAGGAAGAGGGGGGAAGGTGGAGCAGGAGAGGCGTGTCGTAGTGGGGTACCCTACTACGTGTGGGCGTGTGGGCGTCGGGAAGGTGCCGACCCACCCCCTCCCACCCCCTCCACCCCGATACCCCCACACACCAGAACTACTTCAACGCCACCAACGCCCTGGTGGCGGCCGCTCCAGCCCTGCGCAACCAGTCCCTGGCGACCCTGCTGTCCGGCCCCGCCCGCACGGGGGCGGGCGTGACCCCAGCGCAGCGATTGACACTGACGAACCAGGGCGGCGGCGCGTACAACCACGGCCTGTACTTCAATCAGCTGGCGCCCAGTGGAAAGGG